>RCNH01000416.1_pt1 | contig 18240 bp, 17 predicted proteins | sample 2041161 | NCBI WGS metagenome assembly RCNH01 (sample SAMN09708215, study PRJNA481090) | Feces metagenome, whole genome shotgun sequencing project. | biome: feces | host: Leptonychotes weddellii | place: Antarctica: Sion Island | collected 2010-03-01 | reverse complement strand
ACAGGACTCAAACCTGTAACCTTTTGATCCGTAGTCAAATGCTCTATTCAATTAAGCTACGGCGCCATTTTTTGATTGCGATTGCAAATGTAGTGTAAATTTTCTGTTCCTCCAAATTTATGGGGTAAAATATTACAATGTGAACAGCATAAATAGGTTTTTCAACAAAATATGGAGGATTTGAACTTTCATCGCGGCTGTCGAGTGGGGGAGTGTCGGAAATGAAATATCGTTCTCTGCCTGTTCTCGTCCTGCCGTTCCCGTAACCGACAACTGACGGCTTGTCGGCAGGGTATCTTTTTTGTGACCTCGCCTGCGCCGTCACTTTCCGCTCACACCTTGCACCTCGTCAGCTTGCTCGCCGTCACCCTCTCTTGTCATCTCTCACGCCGTGTCGCCATCACCTCTCACGCCGTCATACTTCTCGCCCCCCCCCTCGCGGAAAAGGGCATAAAAAAAACGACTCACAGAATCTGTAAGTCGTTTCAGTGACGCCGACAGGACTCAAACCTGTAACCTTTTGATCCGTAGTCAAATGCTCTATTCAATTAAGCTACGGCGCCATTTTTTGATTGCGAGTGCAAATATAGGGCATTTCTTCGTACCGTGCAAATTTTTGGGGTGAAATTTTTGTAAGAATTTTTATTTTATCTCCTATTGTATTGTGGTGCAATGATTTATGATATTAAAAATTTTATTCTTCGAAAACTCCTCCTCACTGCTCTCAGCCTATTTGATGACCCTGTCGGGATTGTCGTGCAGGAACTGCTCCCAACTTTTCGACCCCTTCTTCGAGATGGCCTTCAGCTCGCCACCCAAACCTTTTACCCTGTCGTTGCCCAGCAGGGCGTTCAGAGGTCCCGAGGTGGAGAAATAGTGACAGAGTGCCACTGCCATGCCGTCTGTGGCGTCCAATCGCTTGGGCGGTCGGTCAATGGTCAGTAGTCGGCAAATGACCGAGGCAACCTGCTCCTTGGCGGCAGAACCGCGTCCCGTGATGGCCTGCTTGATACGCATGGGGGCGTACTCCGTGACTTTGAGTCCGTGGCTCAGTGCCGCAGCCATGGCGACACCCTGTGCGCGTCCCAGCTTCAACATCGACTGCACATTCTCGCCGAAGAAGGGCGATTCGAGTGCCGCCTCCTGCGGGTGATACTCCTCGATGAGCGAACTCACACGCTCGTAGATGTATCTCAACTTCTCGTAGGGGTCTTTCATGCGGTGGAGGTCGATGTCGCCCAACACCACCGAGCGCACGGTGCTGCCCTCTACTTCGAGGACGCCGTAGCCCATGTAGTTGGTGCCGGGGTCGATGCCCATGATGCGATATTTGTTGGTTGTGGTCACTTGTCTGATGTTTTAGTCGGGAGGGGTGGCCTCCCATAAAAAAGGGAGTGACAGGAGGGCTGCTCCCGGTCACTCCCTATGGATTGGGTGTTGGTGGTCGGATTACTTGCTCAAGAGCTCCTTGATTTTCTCACCCAGCTGCTCGCCGCGAAGCTGCGAAGCGATAATCTTGCCGGTCTGGCAGTCGATGAGGAAGTTCGAGGGAATGCTCTGTACCATGTAGGTCTGTGCAGCGGCATTGCTCCACTGGTTCAGGTCGCTGACGTGAATCCACTTCATCTTCTTGTCCTTGATGGCCGACTCCCACTTTGCCTTGTCCTTGTCGAGCGATACACCGAAGATTTCGAATCCCTTCTTGTGGTATGCCTTGTAGGTGTCTACCAGATAGGGAACCTCACCCATGCAGGGACCGCACCACGATGCCCAGAAGTCGAGGAGGACATACTTGTTGCCCTTCTTTTCGATAACCGACTGCAACGAAATCATCTTGCCGTCGGCATCGGGCTGCTCGAAGTTGATGTAGGGCTGGCCGATTTCGGTCTTCTCGCGAGCCTCAATCATCTTCTTGATTTCCTGAATGGCTTCGGTGGCCTGCATCTCCTCCGAGAACTTGGCTACCTGCTCCTTGGCCTCCTTGTTCGAGAGCTCCTGCATACGGAGGGTGAACAGATTGACACCGAAGATGTTGTCGAGGTTCTGGTCGAGGTACTGCTGAGTCAGCTCGCCGAAAGAGTTGAGAATCTCCTCGCGGCGCTCATCGGTGGTCTCCGCCTTGCGGTACTCGTCGAAGAGGTTCTTGCGGGCTACGTTGTAAGCCTCCTGCGAATCGTTGATTTTGGTACCTGTGGCAGAGAGCATGGGGGCATTTCCACCCTTGGTGATGGCAATCTGACCCGGCGCGAGGTAAACGATGGCACCCACCGAACCGCGCGTGTTGCCGTTGGTATCGGTGACGGTGACTACCGAAACCTTCTCGGCGACACCCTTGAATTTGAATGCACCCTTCTCGACCTTTGCCGAGTCGATGATATTGTGGCTTGCGTCCATCATGTACATCGTACCTTCAAGACCTTCTACATTACCTTTGATGGTGTAGCTGTTGGGGTTGCCGCAGGCTGTCATGAGGGCGGCGGTTGCGACATAAAGAAGTTTTTTCATAGTGGTTTATGGTTTTATGAAATGCTTTTCTGTTCTTGGGGCGGCTTACTTGTTCTTCAGCTCCTCGATTTCCTTACGCAGGGCACGCAGCTCGCGTGACATATCGGGAAGGTCCTTGAAGACGGCAGCCGCACGGTGGTACTTGATGCCCGGCAGTGCGGGGTAGCCGAAGCGAATCTCGCCGTCGGGTACATTCTTGTCGATACCGCTCTTCGAACCCACCATTACCTTGTTGCCGATGGTGACGTGGTCGGCGATACCCACCTGACCGGCGAGGAAGCAGTTGCTGCCCACCTTCGAGGTGCCGGCGATACCGGTCTGTGCCGACGATACGGTGTTGGCACCCACCTCCACATTGTGGCCAATCTGAATGAGGTTGTCGAGTTTCACGCCGTGGCGGATGATGGTCGAGTCGGTCTTTGCGCGGTCGATGCAGGTGTTGGCACCAATCTCCACATCGTCCTCGATGATGACATTACCCAGCTGGGGAATCTTGTCGAAGCTGCCCTCGGCGTTGGGCATGAAGCCGAAGCCGTCGGCACCGATGACCACACCGGCATGGAGGATGCAGTTCTTGCCGACCTTGCAACCCTCGTAAATCTTCACTCCGGGGTAGATTTTCGTGCCTTCGCCGATTTCCACACCGCGACCCAGATAGACCTGGGGATAGATTTCGCACTCGCGACCTACCTTCACGCCGTCCTCGATGACGGTGAAGTCACCCACGAAGCAATCCTCGCCCACCGAAGCCTGCTCCGAGATGGAGGAGAGCTTGCTGATGCCCTTGCGCTTGGGTTTTGCGGCGTTGTACATCTGGAGGAGTTTCACCACGCAGGCAGCGGCGTTGTCCACCTTGATGAGGGTGGCTGAAATCTCCTGCTTGGGGCAGAAGTCCTTGTTGACCAAAACTATGCTTGCACCTGTGGTATAGATGAATTCCTCGTATTTGAGGTTGGTGAGGTAGGCCAGCGAACCAGCCTTACCCTGCTCGATAGACGACACGGTGTGTACCGCTGCGTCCTTGTTACCTACGATCTCGCCGCCCAAAAAGCCGGCAATCATTTCGGCTGTAAATTCCATCATAATTTATAAGTATTTGTCTATTTCAATTCCTTCGGGCAGAAATTCTTCCACCGAGCGTCCGAACGAGAGCACCTCTCTGACCGTCGACGACGAGATGTCGGCCACCGCCGAGGGGGTAAACAGCATGACGGTGGTCAGCTGGGGATAGATGCGGTGGTTGGTGGCCTCCATGGTGCGCTCATACTCGAAATCGGTGGTGTTTCTCACACCGCGGATGATGGCGCATGCCTGCTTCTGCTCGGCGAATTCGCCGGTCAGACCCGTGTAGATTTCGGCCGACACGCGGTCGTTGTCGCGATAGATGTCTTCGATGAGGCGTTTGCGGTTCTCCACCGTCAGGAGGCCCTGTTTGGCGGTGTTGTTGCCGATGCCGATGATGATACGGTCGAAGAGTTTGAGGGCATCTTCGACAAGAGCGGCATGACCGCGAGTGAAGGGGTCAAAAGACCCGGGGAAAATAGCTATCCTTTCCATAATGGGCAAAGATAATAATAAATTGAAAAACACCTTATCTTTTGGTCACTAATTTTACAACCTGTTGAGTTATACCCCGTTCGAGAAGGGGGCTTGCGACTGAAAAACGAAGACTGTGGGGCTGACGGACGGAATAAAAAAGAGGGCGTATCCTTTTTTTTTACAAGGAGTCGTCCTCTGTGGTGGTGTCAATGGAAAAAATTCTCGATTTGTCGGGCGATGCGTTCGGCCTTGAGCGACATGTAGATATGCCCGTTGCACTGCCCGATGGAGGTCACGCCCCGATGATCGACATAGAACAGCTCGTCGAAATCGAAGATGTTCTCCTCGTTGAGCGGCTCGGGCATGAATTGCAGTCCCTCCGACTCGATGATGTGACGCGTGAGTGCCGCTTCGGCATCCTCACGGGTCGATGAGGTGGCTGCCCACCCGCCACGCAGGGCGAACAGGGGGGCATCGTCTGCCGTCACACACTCGCCCTTGACATTGGAGCGTATGGCGATGTCGGCACCCCGCAACTGTGCTTGAAGGGTGGCAAATTGTGCCGCCGATTCGCGCACCGAGGTGTGCCCCTCGCAGAAGGGCAAATCGTAGCGGATGATGGCTGCCGAGGGGGTGATGCTGCGCAGGGTGTAGCCGTTGTAGAGCGAGATGCCTGCCGGCAGGAGATGCTCCTCGCCATCGGCATCGACCTCCACACGCACGAACGACGACAGCGAGTCGGGATAGCGTTCCTCGCTGACCAGCCGTTTGACGCGCTGCTCAAACGCGGCGAGTTCGGGGGCGTAGTCCACATCGAAGAGTCGCGATGCCCACTCGCCCAAAGCCAGCAGGTGGGCACTCGTGAGTCGCGGTTCTCCGCCGGTGACTTGCAGCGTCTGATAGATATAGGGTGTGGGTGTCACAGCATGAAGATTTTAAGCAGCAACTCGCGGAGCAACTCTCCGTCCGAGAGACCGCCCGAACCGAGTCCCTTGCTCTTGGCGTCGTATTCGCGAATGAGTCCGAGGATTTGGAAGACCTTGCGGTTGTCCCAATTCATCGACATCTTCTTCACCTCGCCCACGGCAAAGGTGTTGTTCTTCTTGAGTATCTGCATCAGCTCACGGTCGTCGGGGAACTGACGTTTGCCGTGGCGTGCCTGCCAGCGCAGATAATTGACGATGAAGACATCGCGGAACTGGGTGAAGAGCGCCATGATGGTCAGAAGCAGGGGATTGTCCTTGGTGTTGCGGGCGAAGTGGTCGGCAATCATCAGAGCGCGTCCCATGTCGCGGGTCATCACGGCATTGCACAGCTCGAAGTTGTTGAAATCCTTCGAGATGCCGATGTTGGTCTCTATGTCGCTGTCGGTGATTTTCTTGCTGCCCTGGGACATCGACACCACGAGCTTCTCCAGCTCGTTGGTGATTTTCGAGATGTCTGTGCCCAGATGGTCGGTGAGCATCGAGAGTGCCTTGCCCTCTATCGTGAAGCCGCGTGCGGAGATGAACTGCTGCAACCATGCCGATATTTCATAGTCGCGCGGACGCACCGACTCCAGCACCACACCCTTGGCGGCGCAACCCTTGTAGAAGGCCGAGCGTTTGTCGGCGTTCTTCTCCTTGTGGCAGAGCACCAGAATGGTGGTGGGGGAGGGTTTCTGGGTGTAGAGCGAGAGCTTGTCGAGTCCTTTGAGCTTCTGCGCCTCCTTGACGATGACCACCTCGTAGGCACCCATCATGGGCATCTGACGGCAGAGGTTGATGACCTGTCCCGAATCGGTGTCACGACCGTAGACGGTAATCTGATTGAAGGCACGCTCCGCTTCGTTGAGTATCGTGTCGGCCAGCAATTCCGACAGACGGTCGATGAAATAGCTCTCCTCGCCCATGAGCAGATACACGGGCGCGAACTTGCGCGCCTTGACCTCCTTGACCAGGCGTTCGTATTCGGCTACCGAGTCCCGAAATTTAAGGGTACTTTTTGCCATCGTCTAAATAATCTCTTTGGTGATGCGGAGTACGTTCTCCGTTTCGGATGTCAGACGGAAACGGTCGTCGATGCGGCGACCCACCAGCCACACGATGTCGTCACCCGACAACAACACAAACTGACGCTGTTTTTCGGCCAGCGATACTTTGTGGTCGATGAGGAAGTCGCTGATTTTCTTGCGTCCCGTCATGCCGAAGGGGATAAACCAGTCGCCCTCCTGCCAGCGGCGAAGGGTGAGCGGATATTGTAGTTTGTCGAGGTCAATCTGTGCCGTGTTCTCGGGAACACCGAAATTCTTGATGTTGTCGATGTCCAGATACTCGTAGTAGAGCACCGAGTTGCCGCAGTAGCTGCGTGCCGCACCGCTCTCGACCGTCGACAGACAGATGTCGTCGGAGGGTATGGGGGTGACGATGATGGTGTCGCGGTCGACATAGGCCACGCGGTCGCGCGAGTAGAACTTCTTGCCCGTGGCGTGGGTGTCGATGGCGTGACACAGCGAGTCACACACATCGCCCTTGAATCCGTAGGCGGAGCTGAGCAACTCGTAGATGACGAAGTTGCGCGGGAATGCCGGGTCGATTTTCTCGAGGTGTATGGTCTCCATGTCGCCCTCTTTGCTCACCGCCTCCTCGCGGATACGCTCGATGCCGTGGTTGATGAAGAGCTGGGCATCGGTCAGACGGGCGATGTTGTGACGCATGAGTCCCGTGAATTTGGAATTGATTTCGCGGATGCGCGGAAGCAGTCCCAGACGAATCTTGTTGCGCAGATATTTGGTCGAACGGTTCGACGAATCCTCGCGGAAGGGGATATGGCGGAGAATGGCGTACTCCAGAATGTCTTTGCGCGAGGCGAACATCAGCGGACGGAAGACCTTGCCGTTGAGTACCGATATGCCGGTCAGACCTCGCAGTCCCGTACCGCGGAGCAGGTTGATGAAGAAGGTCTCGATGGAGTCGTCGGCATGATGAGCCACGGCGATGGCGGTGTAGCCGTACTCGTGGCACAACTCATCGAACCACGCGTAGCGCAGACGGCGGGCGGCCATCTCCATCGACTCGCCCGTGCGTTCCATCTCGCCCGTGGTGTCGAAACGGCGGTTGTAGCAGACCACGCCGTATTTCTTGCACTGCTCCTGTACCAATACCTCGTCCTCGTCACTCTCCGAGCCGCGCAACTGGAAGTTGCAGTGCGCCACGCCGATATTGTAGCCGCAGCGTACGAAGAGCGACAGCATGACCATGGAGTCCACACCGCCCGATACGGTGAGCAGTATCTTGTCCTGATGCGATACGAGGTCGTGACCCACGATGTATCTTTCAAAAGCCTCTGTGAGCGAAGTATTCATTCTTTACAATATATTGACTTCGGTATCTATGGCGATGCCGAATTTTTCCATTACTTTTTGCTGTATCATGTGGGCAAAGGCTATCACCTCGGTGCCTGTCGCTCCGCCGTGATTGACCAATACCAGTGCCTGACGTTCGTGGACACCCACATGTCCCTCGCGGTAGCCCTTCAGACCTGTGTGGTCGATGAGCCAGCCGGCTGCCAGCTTGCACTTCGTGTCGTCGTGTGCCGGATAGAGCGGCATCTCGGGGTGGAGGGACTTCAGTCGCTCGCCCACCTCCTTGTCCACGATGGGGTTCTTGAAGAAACTGCCTGCATTGCCCAGAACGGCAGTGTCGGGGAGCTTGTGTCGGCGAATGGCGCAGACCGCCTCGCGAATGTTGCGAAGGGTTGCACCGCCGCGTGCCTCGACCTCCTGACGCACATCGCCGTAGTCGAGATGGGGTGCGGGGGTACGCGAGAGTTCCACCTCGATGGAGGTGATGATGACCTTGCCCTTGAGGGCGTGCTTGAAGATGCTCTCGCGGTAGCCGAACTCGCAGTGGTCGGCATCGAGAGTGAGGACGGTGTCCGCTTCCACGTTGTACATGGTCACGCTGCGAATGGCGTCCTTCGCCTCACGGCCGTAGGCACCGATGTTCTGCACCGGAGCCGCTCCCGCCTTGCCGGGAATGAGCGACAGGTTCTCGATGCCCCACAGGTCGCGCTCCACGGCCCACTCCACCAAATCGTCCCACTCCACACCGGCATCGACACGCAGGCGTACCGTTGTGTCGTTGTCCTCCAGGAGGGTGATTTGGCGTGAAACGGGGGTAATCAGCAGACCATCGTAGTCCTTCGAGAAAAGTATGTTGTTACCGCCCGACAGCACATACCACTTTTCGGGTATGCCACCGCGGAAAAGCTGACGCAAATCCTCCACATCCTCGAACTCGACGAGGCGTGAGGCGTGCTGCTCGACATGAAAGCTGTTTCTGTCGCGCAGATTTATTTGATGAAATTCTTTTAACATGGTGTAAAGTTAGGAAATATTTTATTAACTTTGAAAAGAATTGAATACTAACACAACAAACAAAATAATCTGAAATTATGTTTACACAGGAAGAGCAGGAGCAGATCGTGAAACATGGGCTCAGTTTGGAAACCGTGGAACTTCAAATGGAGAACTTCAAAAAAGGTTTTCCCTATCTTAAGGTAGTGCGTGCCGCCTCACCGGGCGACGGTGTTCTGCTGCTCGACAAGGCAGAGGTCGAGAAGGCCAAAAGATGCTATGAGAAGGCCGAGGGTATCTCGGTGGTGAAATTCGTGCCGGCATCGGGTGCCGCAACACGTATGTTCAAGGAACTGTTCGCATTTGTCAATGAGGACAAGCGCGGCAAGGGTATTGATGTGCTGTTGGAGAATATCGAAAAATTCGCCTTCTGGGACGAACTGAAAAAAGTGCTGCCCGAGGGTGCCGACGACAAGACCGTGGTACGCTACATCGTGAGCGAGGGTCTCAAGTACGGACTCTGCCCCAAAGGTCTGGTCACCTTCCATGCCTATCCCGACGGTAACCGCAAGGCCGTTGAGGAGCATCTGGTGGAGGGCGCTGTCTACGCCACCGCTGACGGTGTGGCCAAAATCCACTTCACCGTATCACCCGAACACATCGAGGGCTTCAAGTCGCTGCTGGCGGAGAAAGTCCCCGTCTATGAGAAACGCTTCGGCATCCGCTATGACATCTCGTTCTCGGTGCAGAAGCCTTCGACCGACACCATTGCCGTGAACCCCGACAACACCCCCTTCCGTCAGGACGACGGTTCGCTGTTGTTCCGTCCGGCAGGTCACGGTGCGCTGATTGAGAACCTCAATGAGATTGACGCCGATGTGATTTTCATCAAGAATATCGACAATGTCACCACCGATGCACTGCGTGAGGACACCATTCGTTATAAAAAGGTATTGGCCGGCGTACTTCTTGCATTGCAGGACGAAGCCTTCGAATACCTCCGCGCTCTGGAGGTGGAGGGTGCCGAGCTGGAGCCCGTTGCCGACTTCATCACCAAGAAACTCTGCGTAAAGTTGCCCGAGAACTACACCACCGTGATGCTGCGCTCGATTCTCGACCGTCCCATCCGTGTCTGCGGTATGGTGCGCAACGAGGGTGAGCCGGGCGGCGGTCCCTTCTGGGTGGCCAACCCCGACGGTACGGAGTCGTTGCAGATTGCCGAGTCGAGCCAGATTTCGCCCGACGACATGCATCTGATGACCTCCGCCACACACTTCAACCCCGTGGATTTGGTCTGCGGCGTGAAGAACTCCAAGGGTGGCAAGTTCGACCTGCGCAAATATGTTGATCCTTCGACCGGATTCATCTCCTCGAAGTCATCGGGCGGCCGCGAGCTGCGCGCTCAGGAGCTTCCCGGTCTGTGGAACGGTGCCATGGCCAAGTGGAACACCATCTTTGTCGATGTTCCCGTTTCGACATTCTCGCCCGTGAAGGTCGTGCAGGATTTGCTGCGCCCCCAGCACCAGTAGTCCCCGGACAGGAGTTATGAGACCTCCCCGCCTTTCAGCGTTATCCACCCCGAAAGGAGGCCGGTGTCCCGACCCCATAAGGTAAAAGGTTATTCTCCCGAAGAAGGTTTGTTCGGGAGAATAACCTTATTTTCGTTTTGAAATAATATTGAAATACCAAAGTCGCATTTTTGTCGCATGAAATGGTGAAAAACGGACGAGTTTTCGGACAGAGATTCTCCGTTTTGTCCTTATCGTGGAACAAAATGTTAAATTTGAGAAAAGATGTTACAACTCTTTACTCATGTTCCAAAATTTATTATATTTGTATGTTTTAAACAGAAAAAAACAATTAAAACCAAAATACTATTATGGAAAACAAACTTCAACAGTTGACTCAGAAACTCTATGATGAGGGTCTCGAGAAAGGTCGCGCCGAAGCCGACAAATTGGTCTCGGAGGCAAAGACCGAAGCTGAAAAGATTATAGCCGAGGCACACCGCGAGGCTGAGGCTATCGTGAAGAAAGCCCAGTCGAAAGCCGAAGATGTGGAGAAGAACTCCCAGACCGAGATTGCACTGGCCGGCAAACAGGCTGTGGCTCGTATCAAGTCGGAGATTGCTTCACTCATCGTGGCAAAAGCGACAGGCAAGGGTGTGGCCGATGCAGTGGTTGACCCCCAGTTCATCAAGGAGATGTTGTTGGCTGTTGCCCGCAACTGGAACGGTAACGATGCGGGTAAGGTGGAGCTGAAGACCCTGCTGCCCGAGGCCGAGCGCAAGACACTCGACGCAGCGTTCGAGAAGTGCACCTCGGAGCTGCTGGCTGCCGGTATTGAGGTAGGCTACTCCAAGGAGGTGAAGTCGGGCTTCAAGGTAGGCGAGAAGGACGGCGGTTTCTACATCTCGTTCTCCGATGCCGACATCGAGGCTCTCCTCTCGGAATATCTCCGCGAAAAGGTTTCTCAAATGCTTTTTAAGGCGTAAGTATGTTTACGACCGATTATTATACACTGGTTGCAGGGTTTAAGGAGTATGCACTCGATTCCGACACCAAAGGATTCGATGCCCGGGCCATTGTAACCGAGATTCTCGATGCCGTGACCGCAAAGGACGCCCGTCAGGTGGAGCTTTTGCTGGGTTACTACGACTGTGAGAATCTGGCAGCTCTGCGTCAGGGTCGCTCGCAGCACAATCCGCTGGGCAACCTCTCGCGCGAGGAGCTTGACGAGGAGATGAAGTCTCCGAAACGCCTGCCCGAAGCACTGGCTCGTGTGCTTCGTGCCTATGCCGACCCCGAAGGCGAAGATGCCGAGGAGGTGGACACCACACAGCGTTTCGAGAAGTCGCTCTTCGCTGCCTACTACCGTCTGTGCGGTGGTGCGGCAAGCCGTTTCCTGAGAGAGTGGTCGGAGTTCGACCTCAATCTGAGAAACGTCACCGCTGCCGTCACCGCGCGCCAGCTGTCGCGTCCCGTGGAGGAGGTCACCGTTGGCGAAGGCGATGTGGTGGAGCAGTTGCAGAAGAGTTCGGCGGCGGACTTCGGTCTCAGAGGCGAACTTCCCTACATCGACGGCGTGATTGCCGCTGTGGGCGAGGAGGGCAACCTGCTCGAAAAAGAGCACAAAATCGACCTTATACGTTGGAACGAAGCCGTGGAGCTTTCGTCATTCGACTATTTCGACATTAACGCCGTGCTCTCCTATCTGGTGAGAGTCAATATCGTGGCACGCTGGACTTTGCTCGACGCAAAACGCGGCCGCGAAATGTTCGAGCGACTGATTGCCGAGCTCGACGGCAAAGAGTTGATTAATAAACAATAAAACCATACAATGAAAACTACAGGACGTGTAAACGGTATCATCTCGAACATCGTCATTGTAAAGGCTGACGGTGCTGTCGGTCAGAATGAGATTTGCTTCGTTTATACCGGTGATACAAAAATGATGGCCGAGGTCATCAAAGTCATAGGTGATTCGGCCTATGTCCAGGTTTTTGACAGTACCCGTGGCCTTAAAATCGGTGACCGCGTAGAGTTCGAGGGTCACATGTTGGAGGCAACATTGGCGCCGGGTATGCTGTCGCGCAACTACGACGGTCTGCAGAACGACCTTGAGAAGATGGAGAGCCTCTTCATCAAGCGCGGTTCGATGACCGACCCCATCGACTACGACAAGGAGTGGGAGTTTACCCCCTTGGCAAAGGAGGGCGACAAGGTCTCTGCCGCTTCGTGGCTCGGTGAGGTGAAGGAGCAGTGGGTGATGCACAAGATTATGGTCCCCTTCGTGATGACCGATACCTATACAGTAAAGAGCGTGGCCAAGGCCGGCAGCTACAAAGTCACCGACACGGTGGCCGTAGTGGTCGATTCCGAGGGCAAGGAGCACAACATCACCATGGTGCAGAAGTGGCCCGTGAAGCAGGCTATCCGCGCCTATGTCGAGAAACCCCGTCCCTATCATGTCATGGAGACCGGTGTTCGTGCCATCGATACCTTCAACCCCATGGCCGAGGGTGGTACGGGATTTATCCCCGGCCCGTTCGGTGCAGGTAAGACCGTGCTGCAGCACGCCATCTCGAAGCAGGCCGATGCCGACATCATCATCATGGTGGCGTGCGGTGAGCGTGCCAACGAGGTAGTGGAAATCTTTAAGGAGTTTCCCGTGCTGATTGACTCGCGTACGGGTCACAAGCTCATGGAGCGTACCATCATCATCTGCAACACTTCGAATATGCCCGTGGCTGCCCGTGAGGCTTCGGTTTACACCGGTATGACCATCGGTGAGTACTACCGTGCAATGGGACTCAAGGTGTTGGTTATGGCCGACTCCACATCGCGTTGGGCACAGGCTTTGCGTGAGATGTCGAACCGTCTGGAGGAGCTGCCCGGTCAGGACGCCTTCCCCATGGACCTTTCGGCCATCATCTCCAACTTCTACTCGCGTGCCGGTCTGGTGAAGCTGACCAACGGCAAGACGGGTTCTGTGACCTTCCTCGGTACGGTATCGCCTGCGGGTGGTAACCTCAAGGAGCCTGTCACCGAATCGACCAAGAAGGCAGCGCGTTGTTTCTACGCCCTCTCGCAGGGTCGTGCCGATTCGAAGCGTTATCCCGCCATCGACCCCCTCGATTCTTACTCGAAGTATCTGGAGTACCCCGAAATCAAGGAGTACCTCGACGGTCACATCGGTCAGAACTGGGTCGATGAGGTGTATGCCGGCAAGACCATCGTACAGCGCGGTAAGGAGGCCAACGACCAGATTAACATCCTCGGTGATGACGGTGTACCCGTAGAGTATCACGAGAGATTCTGGAAGTCGGAACTCATCGACTTTGTCATCCTTCAGCAGGATGCCTTTGACGACATCGATGCCAACTGTCCCATCGAGCGTCAGAAGATGATGTACCACATGGTACTCGACATCTGCCGCAAGGAGTTCGAATTTGCCGACTTCGAGGAGTGTTCGCAGTTCTTCAAGTCGCTGATTAACCTTTTCCGTCAGATGAACTACTCGGAGTGGCAGTCGCAGAAATTCGAGGATTACAAGACTCAGATTGAGAAGATTGTGAGTGAAAAAATCAAATAGCCATGACAACACGCGCATTTCAAAAGATATACACTAAGATTGATAACATCACCAAGGCTACCGTCACGCTCAAAGCGTCGGGTGTGGGTAACGATGAGCTCGCAACCGTTGGCGGCAAGCTGGCACAGGTGGTGAAGATTATGGGTGAGAATGTCACCCTCCAGGTATTTGCAGGTACCGAGGGTCTGGCCACCGACTCTGAAGTGGTCTTCCACGGTGAAGCCCCCAAACTGAAGGTGTCGGACAATCTGGCCGGCCGTTTCTTCAATGCCTACGGTGAGCCCCTCGAGGGCGGTGAGGCTGTCGAGGGTGAGGCCCGCGAGATTGGCGGTCCTACCGTGAACCCCTTCAAGCGTATCCAGCCTTCGGAGCTGATTGCCACAGGTATCGCAGGTATCGACCTGAACAATACCATCGTTACGGGTCAGAAGATTCCCTTCTTCGCCGACCCCGACCAGCCCTACAACGCCGTGATGGCCAACGTGGCTCTGAGAGCCAAGGCCGACAAGATTATCCTGGGCGGTATGGGTCTTACGAACGATGACTTCCTCTACTTCAAGTCGGTGTTCGAGAATGCCGGTGCTTTGGATCGTATCGTTTCGTTTGTCAATACCACAGAGAATCCTCCCGTGGAGCGTCTGTTGGTGCCCGACATGGCACTGACCGCTGCCGAATATTTCGCAGTGGACAAGGGCGAGAAGGTGTTGGTGCTCTTGACCGATATGACCCTCTACGCCGATGCACTGGCCATCGTGTCTAACCGTATGGACCAGATTCCCTCGAAGGACTCCATGCCCGGTTCGCTCTACTCCGATTTGGCAAAAATCTACGAGAAGGCCGTGCAGCTGCCCAACGGAGGTTCGATTACCATCATCGCCGTGACCACGCTGTCGGGCGGTGACATTACCCACGCTATTCCCGATAACACCGGTTACATCACCGAGGGTCAGCTCTTCCTGCGTAATGACTCCGATACCGGTAAGGTTATCGTTGACCCGTTCCGTTCGCTGTCTCGTCTGAAGCAGCTCGTTATCGGTAAGAAGACCCGCGAGGACCACCCCCAGGTGATGAATGCCTGCGTACGTCTCTATGCCGATGCTGCCAACGCAAAGACCAAGTTGGAGAACGGTTTTGATTTGTCGGACTACGATGAGCGTACCCTGAAGTTTGCTCACGACTACTCCGAGAAGTTGCTGGCCATCGACGTGAACATCGAGATTACCGAGATGTTGGATACCGCATGGTCGCTCTTCTCAAAGTACTTCTCCAAGGAGGAGGTAGCCATCAAGGAGGAGCTCATCAAAAAGTATTGGAAGGAGTAACAAATTATGGCAATCAAATTCCAGTATAACAAGACTTCGCTCGGCGAACTCGGCAAGCAGCTCAAGATGCGCCAAAAGGCACTCCCTACCATCAAGAGTAAGGAGTCGGCATTGCGCTCCGAGGTCAAGAAGGCGAAGGACTCCGCGAACGACTATCTGCGTCGTCTCGATGCTCTCAAGGCCGAGTACGACTACATGGTGTCGCTCTGGGGGGAGTTTGATGGTGACCTTGTGCGCATAGAGGATGTCGATCTGACCATTCAGAAGATTGCCGGTGTGCGTACACCCGTTTTGCAGGAGGTGAAGTTTGCCCAGAAGGAGTACGACCTGTTCTCCTCGCCCGTGTGGTTCGCCGACGGTGTGGACATACTCAAACGCCTGGCGCGTCTGGGTATCGAATACGAGGTATTCAACCACAAGATGGAGCTGCTCGACTTCGCAAGACGAAAGACTACTCAGAAGGTGAACTTGTACGAGAAGGTTCAGATTCCCGGTTACGAGGACGCCATACGTAAAATCAAACGCTTCATGGAGGACGAAGAGAACCTCTCGAAATCTGCCCAGAAGATTGTGAAAACCAAACAACAGCAAGCCGGGGAGGGCGCCATGTTATGATAGCAAAAATGGCTAAATACAACTTTGTGTTATACGCTGCACAAAGTGAGGATTTCATCGAACGGCTGCGTGAGTTGGGTCTTGTAGACATCACCACATCGGGCTGGGAACCCTCGGAGGGTGACCGCCAGCTGTTAATCGACATCGAAGGCCACCAGAAGGCTCTGGACTTCATCTCATCGTTCCGTCAGGACGAGGAGCGTTGCGACAAGAATGCCGCACCCTATGCCGATGGCGAGCAGGCCTACGAAGCCTACGAGGCGGCACGCCGCGAGGCCCAGCAGCTCTCGACCGATATTTCGCGTCTGGAGAAGATGGCCGACGAATTGCGCCCGTGGGGTGCATTCGATGTGGAGCGCACCGAGAAGATGGCACGCGAGGGCATCGTCCTGCGTTACTTCTCGACACAGCGCAGCATCTTCGACAAGTCGTTGGAGGAGTGGGAGAAGCTCTACACCATCTCGGAGATTAACCGCACCGATGCCATGGTGTGGTTCGTGGTGGTGGCGGCTCCCGGTCAGGAGGTGTCGCTCGATGCACAGGAGATGAAGTCTCCCAAGACGGATATCCGCGGTGCGGAGCACGAAATCGAGGAGAGTCGCCGGCGTATGGCCTCGCTCGACGGAGAGTTCTCGCGCGTGGCAGCATCCGAGAAACTCATCAAACAGAATGCCGCATCGCTCAAGGAGCGTTTGCAGGGTGTGAAGGTCACTTCGACAGCTGTTGAGGCTGCCGACGGTAAACTGCTCGTCATGGAGGGTTGGGCCGAGGAGGCTACCTCCGACAAGGTCGATGCCCTGCTCAACGAATACCCCAATGTGGTCTATCTGAAGAACAAACCCACGGAGGAGGACGACACACCCGTAAAGTTGAGAAACAACTGGTTCGCCCACGTCTTCGAGTTTGTGGGGGATATGTATGCACGACCCAAGTACGGCACCATCGACCTCACCCCGTTCTTCGCTCCCTTCTATATGCTCTTCTTCGGTATCTGTTTGAACGATGCCGGCTACGGAGCCATTCTCGCCCTGCTGGGTCTGTGGATGGTCAAGAGCAACAAGAAAGGCACGACAATGTATCAGGCAGCATGGTTTGCCACCCTCTGCGGATTGATGACCACGGTCTTCGGTCTGTTGTGCGGTTCGGCATTCGGTCTGCAGGTGTTCAGCAATCCCCCGATTGACTTCCAGAAGTATTTCTTCACCTGGGCACTGGCCATCGGCGTGATTCAGATTATCTTCGGTATGATTCTCAAGGTGGTGCTCATCTCATCGACCGTGGGATTCAAATACTCGTTCGGCACACTGGGCTGGCTGCTCGTTGTGGCGGGTGCAAGTATCGCAGGTGGTCTGCCACTGTTGAATGAGAATTGGGTCATTCCCTTCTTCACCCTCTCCTCGCCGCTGTTCTACGCAGTGATGGGTGTGGGTGTGGTGATGATGCTTTTCCTCAATTCACCGGGCAAGAACATCTTCCTGAACTTCGGTCTGGGTCTGTGGGATACCTACAACAACATCACCGGTATTCTCTCGGATGTGCTTTCCTACATCCGTCTGTTTGCCATCGGTCTGTCGGGCGGTATTCTGGCCATTGTGTTCAACGACCTGGCCAGCGGTTTCGTCCCCGAGGATGCCAACATTGTGGTCAGAATCCTCATCATGCTCCCCGTGCTGCTCATCGGCCACGGTATCAACCTCTTCATGTCGATTATCTCGTCGTTCGTTCACCCCATGCGTCTGACGTTCGTGGAGTTCTACAAGAATGCCGGTTTCGAGATGGCGACACGCGCTTTCAATCCGTTGCGTAAAATGGATAACGAAGACTAAAAACAAAAAAAAGAACAATAACAACAATTAATCAATTACTACTATGGAAATTATTTTGGCTTATGTCGGTCTGGCTATCATGCTCGGACTTGCAGGTTTGGCATCTTGTGTCGGTACCTCTATCGCAGGACAGGCTGCTGTCGGTGCCATGAAGAAGAACGGCAACGCGTTCGGTAGCTACATGATTCTGTCGGCTGTCCCCGGTTCGCAGGGTCTTTACGGTTTCGTGGGCTTCTTCCTCATGATGGGTGTCATCACTCCCGAAATCACACTCATGCAGGGTGCTGCCATCTTTGGTGCCGGTCTGCTGATGGGTGTTGTCTGCCTCGGTTCTTCGTACTACCAGGCAAAGATTTGCGCCAACGGTATCGCTGCCATCGGTAACGGTCACGATGTTATGGGTAAGACCCTGATTTTGGCTGCATTCCCCGAGTTGTACGCCATCTTGACAGTGGCTGCCGTATTCTTGATTAACTCGGCTATCGCCTAACATCGGATAAGATAACAATTTTGTGAAAAAGAGGACTTGTCCGAGTGACAAGCCCTCTTTTTTCTATCCCCCAAAAACGAATAACCATGGGACTTATCAACACCATCTTCGGCAACTCGTCGGAGATGAACATCGAAAAATTGCAGGAGGAGTACGCACCGCTGTTGTGTGCGGACGAGAGAATCGAGAAGGCCTACCGTCTGATTCGAGACAAATGGGTCTTCACCAACAAACGCGTCATCTTGCAGGACGTGCAGGGCGTGACGGGACGCAAACGCGAGTATCTGACCATTCCCTACGGTTCGGTGGTGCGCTTCTCGGTGGAGACGGCAGGCACGCTGGACATGGACTCCGACATCAAGATATGGATTAAGGGCAGCGACCGCCCGCTGGAACAGAAACTGGGTAAGGATGTGAACCCGCTGGAGTTGCAGCGTGTGCTGGCCGATCATGTGTTGTAGGCGGCTGCAATGAAAATGAGGTGCCCCAATGGAAGGAACACCTCTTATAATA
>RCNH01000414.1_pt1 | contig 18280 bp, 13 predicted proteins | sample 2041161 | NCBI WGS metagenome assembly RCNH01 (sample SAMN09708215, study PRJNA481090) | Feces metagenome, whole genome shotgun sequencing project. | biome: feces | host: Leptonychotes weddellii | place: Antarctica: Sion Island | collected 2010-03-01 | reverse complement strand
GAAACTTTTTATCGGGCAATTCAGAATATAGATAAATTTCAGGGAAATAGCGCAATTTCCACCTGGCTTTGTGGAATAGCAAGAAATCTTCTGAAGGAGCATTATCGAAAAAACAGGTATTATGAACAACTTGATGAACAAATAAAAGGAAAAGCTAGCCCACATGAGGAAGTGGAAGAAAAATTACAAAAGGTAGAGTTGTTAAAGGAAGTTCACAGGCTGAAAGATCCAGAAAGAGAAGTTGTCTATCTACGTATATATGGAAGTCTTTCATATAAAGAAATCGGAGAGATTTTTGGGAAAAGTGAAAACTGGTGTAGAATCATTTTTTACCGGGGAAAAGAGAAACTTCGGAAAGCATTAGAAGGTGAGGAGAAGAGAGATGACTGATAAATTAAGATGTGAGATTGTAAAAGATCTTCTGCCAGGATATGTGGAAGGACTTACAAGTAATGTTACAAATGAAGCAGTAAAAGAACATCTTCAAAACTGTGCGAAATGCACAGAGGCATATGAGCGGATGAAAGAACCGGACGAAGTTGTGGAAACGAATTACGATCTGGAAAAAGAAGTGGATTATCTAAAGGGAATTCAAAAACATTCCAGAAAGAAAATGTTCGCTTTTGGTTTGGGAATCACAGTGTTCTTATTTATTGTTTTGTCTTTGGTGACCAGATATGGATTAAATCGAACGGTAAGTTTTGATGAAATTGATTGTCAATGGGATATTACAAAGTCAGAAGACGGGACGCATTATTTTGAAATTCAGGGAGAACTACAAGATGATCATTACGGGGTAACGGCAATTTCATTTGGTGGCAATGAAGATAAAATGGAGCTTACCATAGAGGCAGTTCCTCGAATCTTATTTAATTACAGGATGAATAAAGAAATTTTGTTTCGTACGGAATTGAATCGTATTCCAAAAGAAATTGAGATAGGTGGAAGAACTGTTTATAAAGATGGAATGAAAATTTCCAAGCAGACATCTGAAATTTACGCAACAAAACATTTATACATTGGTTCTGCTCCGGATAATGGAAAGACTATAGAAATGCTGAACATGAATAACACTCTTGGAAATGGCACTATGGAGTTGTTTACAGATCAAGAGCCGTATGGGTGCAGGCTGTATCTGGACAGGGTCATAACAGAAGATATGGTCACAGCAAAAGAAAAAGCTATGGAGGCATATTCAGCAGTTATGATTGCCATGACTGGGAATTTGGAGTATGTGGAATGGAAGTATAATGTAGGAGATGAAGTGCGGATTAAAGTTGTCACAGCACAGGATGTGAAGAAACTTACAGGAAGCGATGTAAAGTTGGCATATGATAATGTGGCAATATTGCAGGAAGTAATGTCATGTACTGCATTTGAAGGTGTGTTTGATCTTGGGAATGATAAAGAAATTTTACAAAAGTAAAAAAGGGGATTTTCAGCCAAATGGTTGAAAATCCCTTTTTATTAGTTTTGATAGTTGACATGCTGTTTTTTATTTAAAGCATAAATATAGAGGTGGTCGCCGTCTAGATTTACCCGATTTAAGCAAATGGCATTGATTTGATTATTATCGTAAGTTTTATAATAAAAAATTCCTTTGTCAGCATTTATACAGCAACTATACAATGTTATATCATTTTTTTTGTCTTCCGTAAGAGTAGATCCTTTCAGCATAGATACAGAGTCTAGAATGTGGAAGACCTGAGTTACATTTGCATCTTCATTGTCTTCAAGAGGAGCATTTGTGAGATTGAATGCGGCACGGACAAAACGAGAGGCACTGGAAGTGTCACCGGGAAGTCCGATTGCTCCCATACCAACACAGTATGTTTTTAATTCATATTCAGAACTAAAGTTGTTTTTGCCGATTTTTGGGGTAAGGTTCATGTAATTATTCATATTCCACATATGATATTCAAATGGAGGATTATTTGTCATTACATCATAAGGGTTATCATAAATGTGCAGACCATCTTTCATTGGCTCAACAACAAGGGAATGTTCTTTATCACTGATCATAAAATGCAAAGGGGAAAGAGGCATTTCTTTTGCAAAAGGAATATTTGTGAGTGTTAAATTCTGCAGTAATTCTTTTACTTCAGACAGAGTCGAGGCCTGTCCTAATAACCAGGGAATAAATTCAAATGGAGTGATATTCTCTGTATCGCTTTTAGGATCCAGATAGCAGGCGTTTCCGGGAAAGTTTAAGCCAGCCATGACAAGTCCTGATTCATTGGAAGCCTCATAGTAAAGAGGATATTCATTTAGTATAGCAGCAGTTCCAATAAGGGCATATTTTGTATAAAAATCTTTTCCGTTTCTTAAGGGAAAAAGGTGATTTCTTGGGGTGATAACGATTTTTTCGTTGTAAGAATATTCAAGGTCAAGATTACGACCGAAATAATGATTGCTTTTTCTATAACTGAGAGATGTGCACATACAATAACCTCCTAAAAATAATATTTATTATATTATATAGCAGAAATATGTGTTTAAACATTGAAAATTGACTATAAAAAATTCTCATATCCCAATAAAGAAAAATGTGATATGATATAAGTTATGTTGAATTTTGGAAGAAAGAGGAATTATTTTGGAAAAGGTCAAGACAATTATTGAAGCTGTAAACGGATTTGTGTGGGGGATTCCGGCTATGATTTTTGTGGTCGGAGTTGGAATCTTTCTTACGGTTCGCACAAATTTTATTCAATTTAGAAAATTTGGTTATGCTTTTAAAGTAACCGTTGGAAAGATTTTTGATAAGAAAGAAGCGGACAATGGCAGCGTAACGCCATTTCAGGCTGTATGTACAGCGCTCGCAGCTACAGTTGGAACGGGAAGTATAGCAGGTGTTGCAGGAGCAATCGCAATCGGAGGGCCGGGAGCGGTATTCTGGATGTGGATGTCAGCACTTCTTGGAATGTGCACGAAATTTTCCGAAGTGACTCTTGCGGTTCATTTTCGTGAGAAAAATAAAGAAGGGGATTACGTTGGGGGGCCAATGTATTATATCAAAAATGGTCTTGGTAAAAAGTGGCAGTGGCTTGCAACAGTGTTTTCTATACTAGGTGTGCTTGCGGTTTTTGGTACGGGAAATGCTACCCAGGCGAATACAATCGTAACAGCGATCGACTCCGCTTTGCTCAATTTTAATTTGGTCACAGAAAATAAATTACCGGCATTTAACCTTACATTAGGAATCATTATGGCAGTTTTGGTTGCAATGGTATTGCTAGGAGGAATTAAACGAATCGGAAAGGTTACAGAAAAACTGGTTCCAGGGATGGCAGTGTTTTATATTGTACTTGCACTTGGAGTGATTATTTTAAATTACCAAAATATTCCGACTGTATTTGGTGCAATATTTCAAGGTGCATTTCAGCCTTCTGCGGTAACCGGGGGAGTGATCGGAAGTGTTTTCCTTAGTATGAAAAAGGGAATATCAAGGGGAATCTTTTCGAATGAAGCGGGTCTTGGTACAGCATCAATAGCACATGCAGCGGCAGATACAGATGACGCAGTAAAACAGGGACTTTTTGGAGTTTTCGAAGTGTTTGTGGTTACAATCCTTATATGTACGATGACAGCACTTGTGATTTTATGTAGTGGGATTCCGGTGCCATATGGTACAAATGCAGGCGCAGAATTGACAATCAGTGGTTTTACAGCTACATATGGAAACTGGGTGTCAGTGTTTACAGCATTGGCATTATGCTGTTTTGCATTTTCTACTATATTAAGTTGGGGACTTTATGGAACAAGATGCCTGGAATTTCTGTTTGGATCGAAAGTAAATCGCCCATTTATGACGATTTATGCTTTGGTTGCAATAATAGGAGCAACTTCAGATCTTGGCGTTTTATGGAGTGTAGCGGAAGTGTTTAACGGTCTTATGGCTATACCAAATCTTATTGCTTTATTTCTGTTGTCGGGCACTGTCGTAAAGCTTGTGACCCAAAGTGATAGAAAAGAAAGACAAAACAAAAATGTTACAAATTAGACATAATTGTTACAAAATCTATTTTAAACGATATTGAAATATGTTATACTGACAAAGCGTATATGGATTCGACTAAATGAAGATAAAATTGAAAATATATATGAGGAGATTCGTTCATGGAAACAGATACACAGAAGAAGTTACAGGAAATTTGTGATATTTTCTGTATTTCAGGGGAGTTTAAATCTTATGAAGAGATTAAACTTGGAAATATTAATCGTACATATAAAGTTACTTTTATCGAGGAAGATGGGAGAGAAGAATCTTACATTGTACAGGCAGTAAATACATACGTTTTCAAAAATCCTGTTCAGGTCATGGAAAATATTGATAAGGTGACAGAACACCTTAGAAACAAACGTCCAGAACGTACAACACTTAAGTTTTATCGAACAAAAGAAGGTAAGACATATTATTTTGAAAATGATGGATTCTGGAGATTGTTTAACTACATTACATCAACGACATACAACGTGTGTGATGATCTGATGGTAGTATATAATGCAGGTAAAGAGTTTGGAGAATTTCAGATGAGTCTTTCGGATTTTGATGTTTCCGAACTTTATGATACGATTCCAAATTTTCATAATACACGTAAACGCTATGAGACTATGATCAAACATATTGAGGATGATCCTTGTGGAAAAGTAGAAGAGGTTCGTGAGGAAATCGAGTATCTATTAGCAGTGCAGGACAAGGCGTGTGAATTGACAGATATGCTTGAAAGAGGCGAACTGCCACTTAGAGTAACACATAATGATACAAAGATTAATAATGTGCTGTTTGAAAAAGACAGCCAGAATCCACTTGTGGTTATTGATCTTGATACAGTTATGCCCGGACTTGTTGGTCATGATTTCGGGGATGCCATTCGCTTTGCAGGAAATTATGTAGAAGAGGACTGCAAAGACCTTGAAAAAGTAGGGGTTAACATGGAGGTTTTCCGTGCTTTTGCAGAGGGGTTTTTGTCAGCAACAGCTAAAGTTCTTACAGATCGTGAGATTGAAACGCTGGCACAGGGATGTTTTGTGCTTACATGTGAACAGGCAGTTCGTTTTTTGGATGATTATATTCAAGGTAGTCCATATTTCAAAATAAATTATCCGGAACATAATCTTGTTCGTACAAAATGCCAGGTTGCCTTAGCAAAAGATATAGAACGGAGAATGGAAGAAATGAATCAGATCGTTCTTGAAAGTGCAAAAGAATTTCGATAGGTAGATTGAGAAAGAGCTTAGAAAGAGTGGAGTGAAGATAAAATGAGTATAAATAAAAGAAAAGTGCAGTTATGGCTGATCGATACGATACTGTTTGCGATAATTTACTATATAATGGCTTTTACAAGTAGCATGGAAATTTATTCGATCAGTGTACATGGCGAGTATAGCGTAGCAAAAGCAGTTGTACTGTATGCATGCATCATGGTGGCAAGGCTGATCGTTAAAATATACGGAAGTATCTGGAGATATGCCAGCGTGGTATCGTATTTAAAACTTATGTTGGCGGATGCAGTTGGTGGAATTGTTTATATGGTGATTGCCTATTTTAATCCCTCAATCAATTTAGGAATTGCTTATTCTGTTGTTACAGTTATGGCTGTTATGCTTACCACACTTGGAATTCGTTTCTGCTATCAGTTTTCATATGCATACAAAAATAAAACAGTAGAATCAAGAATGAATTCAAAAGAAGATGAGGATGAGATCCATAAAATTGATGTGGCAATCGTTGGAGCAGGAAACATAGGTGCGTCTCTTGCAGAAGAACTGAAAAGAAATCCAAATTCTCACTACAATCCATTTTGTTTTATTGATAAAGATAGTGATAAAATAGGAAACAATATTAATGGACTTCCTGTTTTTCGGGAAGATGACAGCATTATCGAACGTATTAAAAAACTTCCAATTCAGGAAATTATCGTTGCGATCCCAGATGCGTCACCGGAAGAAAAAAGAAGATTATATGAGCTGTATAAACAAACAGAATGTAAAGTTAAAATCTACAGTTATCCATTAGAAGAAAATTTGGAATATGGAGATAAGAGAACGCTTCGTGAATTTAAGATCGAAGATCTTTTGTTTAGAAAAAGTCTTAAGATTAATGGAACAGAGACGGAAAAGTTTTATGACAATAAGACAGTACTTGTTACTGGTGGAGGTGGTTCGATCGGTTCAGAGTTATGCCGTCAGATTGCCGGCATGAATCCGAAGAAACTGATCATCCTTGATATTTATGAGAATAATGCTTATGAAATTCAGCAGGAACTTATAAGAAAATATGCAGGACAACTTAATCTTAATACAGTGATAGCTTCTGTACGTGACATAAAACGTATGGAAGAAATCTTCCGTACAGAAAGACCAGATATTGTATTTCATGCAGCGGCTCACAAACATGTGCCATTGATGGAAAATAGTGGTTGCGAAGCAATCAAAAACAACGTTATGGGAACTTATAATGTTGCGAATCTGGCAGAAAAATATGGTGTACAGAAAATGCTTCTTATCTCAACAGATAAGGCCGTTAATCCAACAAATATCATGGGAGCGTCCAAACGTCTTTGCGAAATGGTTTTACAGTGTCGCTCTAACAGTAAAACTGAGTTCACAGCGGTACGTTTTGGAAATGTCCTTGGAAGCAATGGATCTGTTATTCCGCTGTTTAAAAAGCAGATTGCAGCCGGAGGACCTATTACACTTACAGATAAAAGAATTATCCGTTACTTTATGACGATTCCAGAGGCAGTAGGTCTTGTGCTTGAGACGGGAGCCATGGCGCATAATGGAGAACTTTTTGTTCTCGATATGGGTAAACCAGTTAAAATTCTGGATCTTGCAGAAAATATGGTCAGACTTTCTGGATTAAAACCATATGAAGATATTGATATTATTGAAGTAGGACTTAGACCGGGAGAAAAACTCTACGAAGAACTTCTTATGAAGACAGAAGAACTGGACAAGACTCCAAATGATCTGATCTTCATAGAAAGGGACACACCACTTTCAAGAGAAGAAGTGGAACAAAAGCTTGCTATTCTTCTTGATGCGGTGGAAAAAGAAGGAAAAGAGAATGTGCTTGCAGCAATCCGCAAGACAGTACCAACATTCCAAAGTCCGGAAGATGCAAACAAAAAAGCGGATGAATCCAGTGAAATGAATCGAGTTTATAACTCGAAAGAGGAATAAAATAAAAGGAAAAGACTTGACTTTCATAGCAAGAACATGATACAATGCTCTAGCGAATGGAAGTAGGTCTTTTTTTTATGCCTAAAAATTTGATGGCTTCGCAACCATCATGTAACACGAAGTTAATAAAAAAAAAGCGAGGTGGAAGTTGTGCGCACAAGAATCACATTGGAATGTACAGAATGCAAAAATCGTAACTACAATATGACAAAGGATAAGAAATCTCATCCTGAGCGTATGGAAACTAAAAAATATTGCAAATTCTGCAAATCTCACACATTGCACAAAGAGACAAAATAGTCGTTAGAAGGAGTGGATGTCATGAGTGAAAAAACAACCAAGGCTCAGAAAAAAAGCTGGTTTAAAGGTTTAAAAGCTGAGTTTAACAAGGTTATTTGGCCAGACAAGAACACACTTGTAAAACAGACTACAGCAGTTGTCTCAGTTTCAATATTACTTGGAGCATTGATCACAGTTATCGATGCAGTCTTAAAGTATGGAATTGATTTTCTGGTCAGATAACAGGCCAGACAGAAAGGTGATTTTATGTCAGAGGCAAAATGGTATGTAGTTCATACTTATTCTGGGTATGAAAACAAAGTAAAAGCGAATATTGATAAGGCGATTGAAAACCGTCACCTGGAAGAGCAGATTCTCGAGGTACGTGTTCCTATGCAGGAAGTTGTTGAACTTAAAAATGGAGTTCAAAAAGCGAGCCAGAAGAAAATGTTTCCAGGATATGTCATGATACACATGATCATGAATGATGACACATGGTATGTAGTTCGTAATACCAGAGGAGTCACCGGATTTGTCGGACCAGGATCAAAACCGGTTCCGCTTGAAGAGGATGAGATGTTAAGGCTTGGAATAAGTGAAGAACATATTTTCTCAGACTTTGAGATTGGTGACATGGTATCTGTGCTGAGCGGTGCCTGGGAAGGAACTGTCGGTGTAGTTCAGTCGCTGAACGAACAGAAACAGAGCTTATGCATCAATGTTGAGTTATTCGGACGTGAGACGCCTGTAGAACTTGACTTTGCAGAAGTAAAAAAGATGGATTAAAAAACCGTGGGAGGGACGGCTTGTCCCGCCAATACCACAAGGAGGTAATTAAAAATGGCAAAAAAAGTAGAAGGATATATTAAATTACAGATTCCAGCTGGAAAAGCAACTCCAGCACCACCGGTTGGTCCTGCACTTGGACAGCATGGTGTAAATATCGTTGAATTTACAAAACAGTTCAATGCAAGAACAGCAGATCAGGGTGGAATGATCATTCCTGTTATTATTACAGTATACAATGACAGAAGCTTCAGCTTCGTTACAAAAACACCACCAGCAGCAGTTCTCATTAAGAAAGCTTGTAATCTTAAGTCAGGATCAAGTGTTCCTAACAAGAACAAAGTTGCAACAATCACAAAAGCTCAGGTAGAAGAAATCGCTAATACAAAGATGCCAGACTTAAACGCTGCAACAATTGAAGCAGCTATGAGCATGGTTGAAGGTACATGCCGTTCTATGGGAGTAACAGTTGTAGAATAATACGATCACTTAACGAAGTTGAATTAAGTGGGAGGGGATCAGTTCCCGCCAATACCACAAGGAGGTTATTTTAAATGAAACACGGAAAGAAATATATCGAAGCTTCTAAATTAATCGAAAGAGGAAATCTTTACGAAAAAGAAGAAGCAGTTGCATTAGTTAAAAAATCAGCAGTAGCTAAATTTGATGAGACAATCGAAGCTCATATCAGAACAGGTTGTGATGGACGTCACGCTGACCAGCAGATTCGTGGTGCAGTTGTACTTCCACATGGAACAGGTAAAAAAGTTCGTATCCTTGTATTTGCTAAAGACGCAAAAGCTGAAGAAGCTTTAGCAGCTGGAGCAGATTACGTTGGAGGACAGGAACTTATTCCTAAGATCCAGAACGAAGGATGGTTCGAATTCGATGTTGTTGTTGCTACACCAGACATGATGGGTGTTGTTGGACGTCTTGGACGTGTACTTGGACCAAAAGGTCTTATGCCAAACCCAAAAGCTGGTACAGTTACTATGGATGTAACAAAAGCTATCAACGATATCAAAGCTGGTAAGATTGAGTACAGATTGGACAAAACAAACATTATCCATGTGCCAGTTGGTAAAGCTTCCTTTACTGAGGAGCAGTTAGCGGACAACTTCCAGACGCTTATTGATGCAATTCTCAAAGCTAAACCAGCAGCTGTTAAAGGTCAGTACTTAAAGAGCATTACACTGACATCTACAATGGGACCTGGTGTTAAGGTTAACCCAATGAAACTTGCTTAAGTTTTCGTAGACAGCCAGAGAATTCAAAAAATATATAAAACTGTTGTATTCAGAGAGAGTGAATCTGAATACAGCAGTTTTTTTAGAAAAATAAAAAATACTATTGACAAACTGTTAAAGAGATGTTAATGTAATAAAGCAATTGACTGCCGAAGACAGCAGGTGCCGTAAGGCGTAAGATAAAAACACCTGCCGAGGAAGATCAGAATTCTAATTTATGAATTTATGAACTTTCATGTTTTCGGACATGGAAGTTTTTTTGTTTGGCAGTACACGCACAAATAAAATAAGGAGGTGTACCTAAACGTGGCAAAAGTTGAATTAAAACAACCAATCGTTGAGAAAATTTCAGAAGAGATCAAAGACGCTCAGTCTGTTGTTCTTGTTGACTACCGTGGATTAACAGTAGCTCAGGATACAGAGCTTCGTAAACAGCTCAGAGAAGCAGGTGTTGTATATAAAGTATACAAAAACACTATGATGAAGAGAGCTTTTGAAGGAACTGAATTTGAAGGACTTACAGAATGTCTGGAAGGACCAAGCGCAATCGCTATTTCTAAAGATGATGCAACAGCACCAGCAAGAGTTATCTGTGAATTTGCTAAGACAGCAGAGAAACTTGAATTAAAAGGTGGTGTAGTTGAAGGAACAGTATATGACGTTGCAGGTCTTACAGAAGTTTCTAAGATTCCATCAAGAGACGTATTACTTTCCAGATTACTTGGAAGCATGCAGTCACCTATTACCAATTTTGCTCGTGTTATTAAGCAGATTGCAGAGAAAGACGGCGAAGCAGCTCCAGTAGAGGAAGCAGCAGAGACAACTGCTGAATAAGCAAACAAAGAAGTCTTACCAAAGGTAAGCAAAGGAAAAATATTAATACAGGACGAAGACATCCTGAAATAAGTTAATGGAGGATATTATAATGGCTAAATTGACAACAGCTGAAATGATTGAAGCAATCAAAGAGTTATCAGTATTAGAATTAAATGAATTAGTAAAAGCTTGTGAAGAAGAATTCGGTGTATCTGCAGCAGCAGGTGTTGTAGTTGCAGCAGCAGCTGGAGACGGCGCAGCAGCAGCAGCTGAGAAAGATGAGTTCGATGTAGAATTAGTTTCTGCAGGAGCATCTAAAGTTAAAGTTATCAAAGTTGTTCGTGAAATCACAGGACTTGGACTTAAAGAAGCTAAAGAAGTAGTTGACGGAGCTCCAAAGGTAGTTAAAGAAGGCGTTTCTAAAGCAGAAGCTGAAGAAATCAAAGCTAAACTTGAAGAGCAGGGAGCAGAAGTTAACCTTAAATAATTTGGTTATTATGCTTATTTTAGAAGAGACATTGCGCACTGCAGTGTCTCTTTTTGCTAATGAAGGATATTGTGAATATGGAAGGTATTAGTTCTAAAGTTGTTGAGCTGACAAAACAGCTTGTAAATATAGAGAGTACAAATCCGGGAAGCTATGAAAAAGAAATATCTGATTTTATCTGCGGTTACCTTGAAAAAAATGAAATCAAGGCAGAAAAATCAGAAGTCTGGCCAGGACGGTGCAATGTGCGTGCAATTCTTTCTGGGAAAACAAAAGGACCGGCACTTGTCTTTGTCTGTCACATGGATACAGTTGTAAAGGGTGATGGATGGACAAAAAAAGCACTTGCTGTAGAAGAAACAAAAGACAGATTGTATGGCAGGGGGTCTTGTGACATGAAATCTGGACTGGCATGTGCTTTGAGCGTATTTACAGATACAGTAAAAAAAATAAAAAAAGAACATATTTCTCTGAAAAGCCCACTCGTTTTTATCGGAACGGTGGATGAAGAAGGTGATATGACTGGTGTTGAAAAAGTAATCAGGGATGGCTGGGTGTCAAAAGAGGATCTGATCGTAGACATGGAACCTACAGATGGACAGATTCAGATGGCACATAAAGGCAGAACCTGGTTTGAGATAGAAATAAAAGGAGTAACAGCCCATGCCAGTATGCCGGAAAAAGGCGCAGATGCGATTGCAGGAATGGCAGAAGTTATTTCTTACATTAGAAAACAAATACAAATTTGTCCGATGCATCCGGAACTTGGAAAATCTACAGTTGCGTTTGGTATGATAAAAGGTGGATATAGTCCATACGTTGTTCCGGATCGTTGCAAACTTACAATAGACATGAGACTTGTGCCGCCAATGAGTACGCAAAAAGCGGAAGAACTTGTAAAAGATGCAATTAGATTTGGTGAAGAAGAAGTTCAAGGAATAAAATGCAGCTATAAAATAACAGGTGATCGACCGGCGGTTGAAACACATATGGATTCACTGCTTATGCAAAATCTTATAAAAGCAGTAGAAGAAGTTACGAACTGTCCTGCAAAAGTTTCCACTTTTCCGGGATATACCGATACGGCAGTTATAGCTGGGAAGCTGCTTAATAAAAACTGTATGTCTTATGGTCCGGGTAAGTTGAAACTGGCGCATAAACCGGATGAATATGTGGATAAAGCGGATATAGAAAGATGTTATAAGGTTTTTGAGAAATTAGTTGAAAACATATTGACAGAAAGAAGAGCTTTGTGATATAGTAAAAAATGCACTATTATGGAAAGGTATGCCATTGTAGTGACGGTTTTACGTCACAAGGCTCTTTCCAGATTTTACTGAAATTTAGTAGAAAACGGAGTATTTTGGGCAGCCTGGGGGCCCGCTAAAAAATAAATGAGGAGTGAAATGTCAATGGAGAAAAACAGAATTCGTCCCATCACAAACGGAAAAAGCATGCGCATGAGCTATTCCAGACAAAAAGAAGTATTAGAGATGCCGAATCTTATCGAAGTTCAGAAAGACTCTTATCAGTGGTTTCTGGATGAAGGTCTGAAAGAGGTATTTGACGATATTTCCCCGATTACAGACTTTAGTGGTCATTTAAGTCTGGAATTTGTTGACTTCAAACTGTGCGAAGATGACGTGAAGTACACAATTGAAGAGTGTAAAGAGCGTGATGCAACTTATGCAGCACCGTTGAAAGTCAAAGTAAGACTTTACAACAAAGATAACGATGAAATTAATGAACATGAGATCTTTATGGGAGATCTTCCAATCATGACAAAAACTGGTACCTTTGTTATCAATGGTGCAGAGCGTGTTATTGTCAGCCAGCTGGTACGTTCCCCTGGTATTTACTATGGAATCGCACACGATAAGCTTGGTAAAAAACTTTATTCATCAACTGTTATTCCAAACCGTGGTGCATGGCTGGAATACGAAACTGACTCCAATGATGTTTTTTACGTTCGTGTAGATAGAACTAGAAAGGTACCTATCACAGTTCTTATCCGTGCTTTGGGTATCGGAACAAATGCAGAGATCATCGAACTTTTTGGTGAAGAACCAAAGATCCTTGCAAGTTTCGGCAAAGATACAGCTGAAAACTATCACGAAGGTCTATTAGAGTTATATAAGAAAATCCGTCCGGGTGAGCCACTTGCAGTAGAAAGCGCTGAAAGCCTTATTACAAGTATGTTCTTTGACCCAAGACGTTATGATCTTGCAAAAGTTGGACGTTATAAATTTAATAAAAAACTTGCTCTTAAAAACCGTGTTGCAGGTCGCATTCTTGCAGAAGATGTGGTAAACACTTCTACAGGTGAGATTGTAGCTGAAGCAGGTACAAAGATTACAAGAGCACTTGCAAACGACATCCAGAATGCCGGAGTACCGTACTTATGGGTAGAAGGAGAAGAAGAACGTAATATCAAGATTCTTTCTAACATGATGGTAGATCTGAATGCAGTTGTGGATATTGATCCAGAGGAAGTTGGAGTAACAGAGCAGGTATACTATCCTGTACTTACAGGGCTCATCGAAGAGTCAGCAGGAGATATTGAGGAATTAAAAGCACTTATCAAGAGAGATATTCATGACTTGATTCCAAAACATATTACAAAAGAAGATATCCTGGCATCTATCAACTACAATATTCATTTGGAATATGGTATCGGTAATGATGATGATATCGACCACTTAGGTAACAGACGTATCCGTGCTGTAGGAGAACTTCTCCAGAATCAGTACAGAATCGGTTTATCAAGACTTGAGAGAGTTGTTCGTGAAAGAATGACTACACAGGATCAGGACAACATTTCTCCACAGTCATTAATTAACATCAAACCTGTTACTGCAGCTGTGAAAGAATTCTTTGGTTCTTCTCAGTTATCACAGTTCATGGATCAGAACAACCCACTTGGAGAGCTGACTCATAAGAGACGTCTTTCAGCATTAGGACCTGGTGGTCTTTCAAGAGATCGTGCCGGATTCGAGGTTCGAGACGTACATTATTCACATTATGGAAGAATGTGCCCAATCGAGACTCCTGAAGGTCCAAACATCGGACTTATCAACTCTCTGGCAACATATGCAAGAATTAATCAGTATGGTTTTATTGAAGCTCCATACCGTAAGATTGATAAATCAAATCCGGAAAACCCTGTCGTAACAGAAGAAGTTGTTTACATGACAGCTGATGAAGAAGATAACTATCACGTAGCACAGGCCAATGAGGCTCTTGATGAAGAAGGACATTTCATACGTAAAAATGTTTCGGGTCGTTATCGTGAAGAGACACAGGAATACGAAAGAAGTAAATTTGATTATATGGACGTGTCTCCAAAGATGGTATTCTCAGTTGCTACAGCAATGATTCCTTTCCTTGAAAACGATGATGCCAACCGTGCGCTCATGGGATCAAACATGCAGCGTCAGGCAGTGCCGCTTCTTACAACAGAAGCTCCAGTTGTTGGAACAGGTATGGAAGTAAAAGCTGCTGTCGATTCAGGGGTTTGTGTTGTTGCTGAAGAAGCCGGAACAGTAGAGCGTTCTACATCAACAGACATTACGATCAAAGAAGATAATGGTACAAGAAAAACATATAAACTTACAAAATTCTTAAGAAGTAACCAGAGTACATGTTACAACCAGCGCCCAATCGTAAATAAGGGTGAGCATGTAGAAAAAGGACAGGTTATTGCAGACGGTCCGTCTACAGCAAATGGTGAAATGGCACTTGGTAAGAACCCATTGATCGGTTTCATGACATGGGAAGGTTACAACTACGAGGATGCTGTACTTTTAAGTGAAAGACTTGTACAAGATGATGTGTACACATCTGTTCATATTGAAGAATACGAAGCAGAAGCTCGTGATACAAAATTAGGACCTGAAGAGATTACAAGAGATATTCCAGGTGTTGGAGATGAAGCACTTAAAGATCTGGATGACAGAGGTATCATCCGTATTGGTGCGGAAGTTCGCGCAGGAGATATTCTTGTTGGTAAAGTGACTCCTAAGGGAGAAACAGAGCTTACAGCAGAAGAGAGACTTCTTCGTGCAATCTTCGGTGAAAAAGCAAGAGAAGTAAGAGATACTTCATTGAAAGTACCTCATGGTGAATATGGTATCGTTGTTGATGCAAAAGTATTTACAAGAGAAAATGGTGATGAATTATCTCCAGGAGTTAACCAGGCAGTTCGTATTTACATCGCTCAGAAGAGAAAAATCTCTGTTGGTGATAAAATGGCCGGACGTCATGGTAACAAGGGTGTTGTTTCCCGTGTACTTCCAGTAGAAGATATGCCATATCTTCCAAATGGTCGTCCGCTGGATATCGTACTTAACCCACTTGGTGTACCTTCACGTATGAACATTGGACAGGTACTTGAGATCCATTTAAGTCTTGCTTCCAAGGCACTTGGATTTAACATTGCAACACCAGTATTCGATGGTGCAAACGAGGTTGACATCATGGATACTCTTGATCTTGCAAATGATTATGTAAATCTTGAATGGGATGAATTCGAAGCAAAACATGGAGAAGAACTTCTTCCGGAAGTGCTTCAGTATCTCTCAGACAATAGAGAACATAGAAAACTCTGGAAGGGAGTTCCACTTTCTAGAGATGGTAAAGTTCGTTTAAGAGACGGACGTACAGGAGAATATTTTGACAGTCGTGTAACAATCGGACACATGCATTACTTGAAACTTCATCACCTTGTAGATGATAAGATCCATGCACGTTCAACTGGTCCTTACTCACTCGTTACACAGCAGCCACTTGGTGGTAAAGCTCAGTTTGGTGGACAGCGTTTCGGAGAGATGGAGGTTTGGGCACTCGAAGCTTATGGCGCTTCTTATACTCTTCAGGAAATTCTGACAGTGAAGTCAGATGATGTGATCGGACGTGTTAAGACATATGAAGCAATCATCAAAGGCGAGAATATTCCAGAACCAGGTATTCCGGAATCATTCAAGGTACTGTTAAAAGAACTTCAGTCACTGGCACTTGATGTACGTGTACTTCGTGATGACAATACAGAAGTTGAGATCATGGAAACAGTAGATTATGGTGATACAGATATCCGTTCTATTATCGAAGGGGACAGACGTAATCACGATCAAAAAGAATCTTATGGTGAACACGGATTCACAGAACAGGAATTTGTTGGAGAAGAGCTTACGGATGTAGAACCTGAAGAAGCTGATTATGAAGATGTATCAGCTGAGGACTTTGATGATTATATGAATGATGAAGAATAGGAGGAGCCGTTTTTATGCCAACAAGTAATAATGAACAACAATACCAACCATTAACTTTTGATGCAATCAAAATCGGGCTGGCTTCACCGGAAAAGATTTTAGAGTGGTCAAGAGGTGAGGTTACAAAACCTGAGACCATTAACTATAGAACTCTGAAACCTGAAAAGGATGGTCTTTTCTGCGAAAGAATTTTCGGACCTAGCAAAGACTGGGAGTGTCATTGTGGTAAATACAAAAAGATCCGTTACAAAGGTGTGATCTGTGACAGATGTGGAGTTGAAGTAACAAAAGCATCTGTACGTCGTGAGCGTATGGGACATATTGCATTAGCAGCTCCTGTATCTCATATCTGGTATTTTAAAGGCATTCCAAGTCGTATGGGACTGATTCTTGATATTTCACCAAGAACATTAGAGAGAGTACTTTACTTTGCCTCTTACATTGTTCTTGACAAAGGTGAAACAGACTTACAGTACAAACAGATTCTTTCTGAAGCTGAATATCAGGAAGCAAAAGAAAAATGGGGCTATAAATCATTCCGTGTAGGAATGGGTGCTGAAGCCGTAAAAGAACTTCTTGAAGCAATCGATCTTGAAAAAGATTATGCAGAGCTTCAGGCAGAGCTTGAAAATGCAACAGGACAGAAGCGTGCAAGAATCGTGAAACGTCTTGAAGTTGTAGAAGCGTTCCGTGAATCAGGAAATAAACCAGAATGGATGATCCTTACAGCCATTCCGGTTATTCCACCGGATCTTCGTCCAATGGTTCAGCTTGATGGTGGACGTTTTGCAACATCTGATTTAAATGATCTTTATAGAAGAATTATTAACAGAAACAATCGTCTTCAAAGACTTCTTGAACTTGGTGCTCCGGACATTATTGTTCGAAATGAGAAACGTATGCTTCAGGAAGCGGTTGACGCTCTTATTGATAATGGTCGTCGTGGCCGTCCGGTAACAGGACCAGGAAACAGACCTCTTAAGTCATTATCTGATATGCTGAAAGGTAAATCAGGACGTTTCCGTCAGAACCTTCTTGGTAAACGTGTTGACTACTCTGGACGTTCCGTTATCGTTGTAGGACCAGAACTTAAAATTTATCAGTGTGGTCTTCCAAAAGAAATGGCAATTGAGCTGTTCAAACCATTCGTTATGAAAGAACTTGTAGCAAATGGTACAGCACATAATATTAAAAATGCAAAGAAAATGGTAGAAAGACTTCAGCCAGAAGTATGGGATGTTCTGGAAGAAGTTATTAAAGAGCATCCGGTTATGTTAAACCGTGCCCCTACACTTCACAGACTTGGTATTCAGGCATTTGAGCCAATTCTTGTTGAAGGTAAGGCAATCAAACTTCATCCACTTGTTTGTACTGCGTTTAACGCTGACTTTGATGGTGACCAGATGGCTGTTCATCTTCCACTTTCTGAAGAAGCTCAGGCTGAGTGCCGATTCCTTCTTCTTTCACCAAACAACCTTCTGAAACCTTCAGATGGTGGTCCGGTAGCCGTTCCTTCACAGGATATGGTCCTTGGTATCTACTATCTTACACAGGTAAGACCAGGTGCCAAAGGAGAGGGAATGTGCTTTAAGAGCTTAAATGAAGCACTTCTTGCTTATGAAAATGGATATGTGACACTTCATTCACAGGTAAAAGTACGTGTTCATAAGACAATGGCAGATGGTACTGTAAAACAGGGTACAATCGATACAACTGTAGGACGTCTTTTATTTAATGAGATCATTCCACAGGATCTTGGATTTGTAGACAGAAGCATTGAAGAAAATGAACTGAAGTTGGAAATCGATTTCCACGTAGGTAAGAAACAGTTAAAACAGATTCTTGAAAAAGTTATCAACACACATGGTGCTACACAGACAGCAGAAGTACTTGATAAAGTAAAAGCTATTGGTTACAAGTTCTCTACAAGAGCTGCTATGACAGTATCTATTTCAGATATGACTGTACCACCACAGAAACCTCAGATGATCGAAGAAGCTCAGAATACAGTTGACCAGATCACAAAGAATTACAAACGTGGTCTTATCACAGAAGAAGAACGTTACAAAGAAGTTGTTGAGACATGGAAAGCAACTGACGATAAGCTTACAGAAGCGCTTCTTACAGGACTTGACAAATACAACAATATCTTTATGATGGCTGATTCAGGAGCCCGTGGTTCTGACAAACAGATCAAACAGCTTGCAGGT
>RCNH01000413.1_pt1 | contig 18285 bp, 13 predicted proteins | sample 2041161 | NCBI WGS metagenome assembly RCNH01 (sample SAMN09708215, study PRJNA481090) | Feces metagenome, whole genome shotgun sequencing project. | biome: feces | host: Leptonychotes weddellii | place: Antarctica: Sion Island | collected 2010-03-01 | reverse complement strand
AAAATAGCTTTGCTTACTTTTTCCGTTATCTTATTCCTGTTTCTAATGTACCTGCCTGTGAATTAAGAATTTTTGTGATAAATTGAATATATCTATAGATGATTTATTTGAATCGGAAGTAGAAAATTCAGGTGATAAATATATATTTGGACAACAGAAAAACCCCGGAAACCTTACGGTTCCGGGGTATCTTACGTTTGGACACAATGTACCTTACGGTACGAATATATTTAAATTTTCGATATAATCAGAAATTACTCGATAACTGTAGCAACACGGCCTGATCCAACAGTACGTCCACCTTCACGAATAGCGAATGTAAGACCCTGTTCCATAGCGATTGGGTGGATCAGTTCGATTGTCATTTCTACGTTATCTCCAGGCATACACATTTCTGTTCCTTCTGGCAGATTGATAACACCTGTTACGTCTGTTGTTCTGAAGTAGAACTGTGGACGGTAGTTGTTGAAGAATGGAGTATGACGTCCACCTTCATCTTTTGTCAGAACGTAAACCTGAGCTGTGAATTTTTTGTGGCATGTAACAGTACCTGGTTTAGCCAGAACCTGTCCACGAACAACATCTGTTCTCTGAACACCACGAAGCAGAGCTCCAATGTTGTCACCAGCCTGAGCTTCGTCAAGCAGTTTACGGAACATTTCGATACCAGTTACAACTGTTTTACGAGTTTCTTCTTTAACACCAAGAATTTCTACTTCATCGTTAAGGTGAAGAACACCACGTTCTACTCTACCAGTAGCAACAGTTCCACGACCTGTGATTGTGAAGATATCTTCGATAGGCATCAGGAATGGTTTGTCTGTTTCACGTTCTGGATCTGGAATGTAGCTATCTACAGCATCCATCAGTTCCATGATTTTGTCTCCCCATTCTCCGTTTGGATCTTCCAGAGCTTTCAGAGCAGATCCCTGAACGATTGGAGTATCATCTCCTGGGAATTCATATTCGTCTAACAGTTCACGAATTTCCATTTCAACCAGTTCAAGAAGTTCTTCGTCTTCTACCATATCACATTTGTTCATGAATACTACGATGTAAGGAACACCTACCTGACGAGACAGCAGAATGTGCTCTTTTGTCTGAGCCATAACACCGTCTGTAGCAGCTACTACCAGGATAGCTCCATCCATCTGAGCAGCACCAGTGATCATGTTTTTAACGTAGTCAGCATGGCCTGGGCAGTCAACGTGTGCATAGTGACGTTTTTCTGTTTCATACTCAACGTGAGCTGTAGAGATTGTGATACCACGTTCTCTTTCTTCTGGAGCTTTATCAATGTTTTCGAAATCTACTTTAGTGTTACCTGCAACTCTTTCAGCCAGTACTTTTGTAATAGCTGCTGTTGTTGTTGTTTTACCATGGTCAACGTGTCCAATGGTACCAATGTTACAATGTGGTTTGCTTCTTTCAAACTTAGCTTTAGCCATTATTAATTTCCTCCTTAAAACTTACGCCATATGGCAAATTTTAAACTATAATTCATAAACTTGCTACCCATGATTATATTGCAAATCATGGATATTTGCAAGCTATATTTCTATTATTTACCCTTTGCAGAAATAACTTTTTCCTGTACAGACTTAGGTACTGGTTCGTATTTCTCAAAGAACATAGAATAGTTACCACGACCCTGTGTTCTGGAACGCAGATCTGTTGCATATCCAAACATCTCAGCCAATGGAACATATCCACGGATCATCTTTCCACCACCGATATCTTCCATACCTTCGATACGGCCACGGCGGGAGTTGATATCACCGATTACATCACCCATGTAATCTTCAGGTGTTGTAACTTCTACTCTCATGATAGGCTCCAGAAGTACTGGTGCAGCTTTCTGCATAGCTTCTTTGAATGCCATAGAACCAGCGATATGGAATGCCATTTCAGAAGAGTCGACTTCATGGTAAGAACCATCGTATACATTTGCATGAACACCTACTACTGGGAATCCACCAATGATACCAGACTTCATAGCGTCTTCGATACCTTCACCAACTGCTGGGATATATTCTTTAGGAATAGCACCACCAACAACGGTAGATTCAAATTTGTAAGTTTCTTCTGCATTTGCATCCATAGGCTCAAATTTAACTTTACAATGACCGTACTGTCCACGTCCACCGGACTGTTTTGCATATTTATGCTCAACGTCAACAGCTTTTGTGATGGTCTCTTTGTAAGCTACCTGTGGAGCACCAACGTTAGCTTCTACTTTGAATTCACGAAGCAGACGGTCAACGATGATATCCAGATGAAGTTCACCCATACCAGCGATAATAGTCTGACCTGTTTCTGGGTTTGTATGAGCACGGAATGTTGGGTCTTCTTCTGCAAGTTTTGCAAGAGATTCACCAAGTTTACCCTGACCAGCTTTTGTTTTAGGCTCGATAGCCAGCTCGATAACTGGTTCTGGGAATTCCATGGATTCCAGAATTACTGGATGCTGTTCATCACAGATTGTATCACCTGTAGATGTAAACTTGAATCCGATCGCTGCTGCGATGTCTCCAGAGTATACTTTATCCAGTTCTTCTCGTTTGTTAGCATGCATCTGAAGGATACGGCCAACACGTTCTTTTTTGCCTTTTGTTGCATTCAGAACGTAAGAACCTGCATTCATAGTTCCTGAGTATACACGGAAGTATGCCAGTTTTCCTACGAATGGGTCTGTCATAATCTTGAATGCCAGAGCAGCAAATGGATCTTCGTCAGAAGATTTTCTTACTACTTCATTTCCATCCAGGTCAGTTCCTTCGATTGGAGGAATGTCTAATGGAGATGGCATATATTCGATGATTGCATCAAGAAGTTTCTGAATACCTTTGTTTCTGTATGCTGTACCACAGCAAACAGGAACAGCTGTACATTCACATGTACCTTTTCTCAGAACTGCTTTCATTTCTTCTACAGATGGTTCTTCACCTTCCAGATACTGCATCATCAGATCATCATCTAATTCACAGATTTTTTCTACCAGTTCTGTACGATACAGTTCAGCATCTTCCATCATATCTTCTGGAACATCTGTTACTGTAATATCATCACCCTTATCATCATTGTAGATGTAAGCTTTCATTTCAAACAAATCAACGATTCCCTTGAAATCATTTTCTTTACCGATTGGCAGCTGCAGACAGATAGCGTTTTTACCTAATCTTGTCTTAATCTGCTCAACAGCACCGTAGAAGTCTGCACCCAGGATATCCATCTTATTGATGAATGCCATACGAGGTACATTGTATGTGTCTGCCTGACGCCATACGTTTTCAGACTGTGGTTCTACACCACCTTTAGCACAGAATACACCTACAGCACCATCCAGTACACGAAGAGAACGCTCTACTTCAACAGTAAAGTCTACGTGACCTGGTGTATCAATGATATTGATACGATGCTCTAATGCTCCTGCTTTTGGTTTTGTAAATTCCTGCTGTGTCCAGTGACATGTGGTAGCAGCAGATGTGATTGTGATACCACGTTCCTGCTCCTGAGCCATCCAGTCCATGGTAGCAGTTCCTTCGTGAGTATCTCCGATTTTATAGTTAACACCGGTATAATACAGAATACGCTCAGTTGTTGTTGTTTTACCAGCATCAATATGAGCCATAATACCAATATTTCTGGTTCTATCTAATGGATATTCTCTTCCAGCCAATTGGATTTCCTCCTTTAGAATCTGTAATGAGCAAACGCCTTATTAGCTTCTGCCATTTTATGCATATCTTCTTTCTTCTTAACAGATGCACCAGTGTTGTTCATTGCATCTAAAAGCTCGTTAGCCAGTCTGTCTTCCATGGTTTTTTCTCCTCTTTTACGAGAATATGTTGTCAACCAACGAAGAGCCAGAGCCTGACGTCTTTCTGGACGAACTTCGATAGGTACCTGATAAGTAGCTCCACCGATACGTCTTGCCTTTACTTCCAGTACAGGCATAATATTATTCATTGCATCTTCAAAAACTTCGATTGCTGGTTTTCCAGCTTTTTCTTCAATTTTAGCGAATGCACCGTAAACAATTTTCTGTGCTACACCTTTCTTACCGTCTAACATGATGTTATTGATAAGTTTTGTAACAACCTTGTTATTGTACATAGGATCCGCTAACACGTCTCTTTTCTGAGTATGTCCTTTACGTGGCACGTTACTTCCCTCCTTAATCAATAGATTATCTCTTAGGTACTCACATGACAATCTAAGCAGTTATCAGACTGTCTACTATGTGTTCGCACTGGTAAATTCCTCTATTTCACCCGCAACCATCAGGGTATAAATGGAATCGCCGTACATAGTTTTGTGATCTAAAATATAATGTGTCGCTGTGGTTCACTGATCTGCAGGTTATCCCCAGCTTATAGCCTATCTGCTATTTATTTTTTAGGTCTCTTAGCTCCGTATTTGGAACGAGCCTGTCTTCTGTTTGCAACACCTGCTGTATCAAGTGTACCTCTGATGATATGGTATCTTGTACCTGGTAAGTCTTTTACACGACCACCACGAATCAGAACAACGCTATGCTCCTGAAGGTTATGTCCTTCTCCTGGGATGTAGCTTGTTACTTCGATTCCGTTTGACAGACGTACTCTGGCAATTTTACGAAGAGCTGAGTTAGGTTTTTTAGGTGTAGCAGTTTTAACAGCTGTACACACACCTCTCTTCTGTGGTGAAGACAAGTCAGTGGATTTTTTTCTTAATGAGTTATAAGTTTTCTGTAAAGCTGGTGCACCAGATTTTTTAGCTGCTGTATGACGACCATTCTTTACTAACTGATTAAATGTTGGCATTCCATTTCACCTCCTGTAATTATTTCCTTATAATAGGTTCTGTGGTTGCTATTTTACTTAATAATTGTAAGTCCGTACACAAAAATAACTGCATTTCCATGCACGCTTTTGTATTATATCCTCAGCACAACAAAAAGTCAAGGGTAAAAACCTGTTTTTCAGGAGTTTCCCTTGACTTTTGTCAATTTTTCTTTATTCTTCTGTAAAATTTTCTTCTTCTGCTGTTTCTTCCATTACAACTGCAGTTGCTTCTGCCTCTGCTGCTCTTGCAGCTTCCGCTTCTGCTTCTGCCTGTGCAGCCTCTGCTGCCTGTCGTTCTAATTCTGCATCTGTAGAAAGTTTTACATTACTGTATCTCTTCATACCAGTTCCAGCTGGAATCAGTTTACCAATGATAACGTTTTCTTTCAGACCGATCAGTCTGTCAACTTTTCCTTTGATAGCTGCTTCTGTAAGAACTTTTGTTGTTTCCTGGAAGGATGCTGCGGAAAGGAAAGAATCTGTTGCCAGAGAAGCTTTGGTAATACCAAGCATAACCTGTTTACCTTCCGCCTGTTCTTTTCCATCTTTTTCCATCTCTTCATTTACATCCTCAAAGTCAAGTACATCTACAAGACTTCCTGGCAGGAATTCTGTATCTCCGTTATTTTCAATACGGATTTTCTTCAACATCTGACGAACAATTACTTCAATATGTTTGTCATTGATCTCTACACCCTGAAGACGATATACACGCTGTACTTCGCGGATCATATAATCCTGTACAGCACGAACACCTTTGATTTTCAGAATATCATGTGGGTTTACAGAACCTTCTGTAAGCTCATCACCTGCTTCCAGTACCTGTCCATCTAAAACTTTAATTCTGGAACCGTATGGAATCAGATATGTCTTGGAATCTCCAGTTTCATGATCTGTTACAGTAATTTCACGTTTCTTCTTTGTGTCCTTAATTGTAACTTCACCTTTGATTTCTGTAATGATAGCAAGTCCTTTTGGTTTTCTTGCTTCAAACAACTCCTCGACACGAGGAAGACCCTGTGTAATATCACCACCGGCAACACCACCTGTATGGAATGTACGCATGGTCAGCTGTGTACCAGGCTCACCGATTGACTGTGCTGCAATGATACCAACAGATTCACCAACCTGTACAGCTTCACCAGTTGCCATGTTTGCACCATAACATTTTGCGCAAACACCAATCTTACATTTACAACTTAAAATTGTACGAATCTTAATCTTTGTAAATGGTTTACCATTCTCATCTACACCTTCATTTACAACTTTTGCTGCACGTTTTGGTGTAATCATATGGTTTGCTTTTACAATAACATTACCGTCTTTATCTTTGATTGTTTCACAGGAGAAACGTCCTGTAATACGTTCTTCCAGACTTTCGATTTCCTCATTTCCATCTCTGAATGCTTCTACATACATACCAGAGATTTCATTTCTATCTTCACAACAGTCTACTTCACGTACAATCAAATCCTGTGATACGTCAACCAGACGTCTTGTCAGATAACCAGAGTCGGCAGTACGAAGAGCTGTATCGGACAGACCTTTACGAGCTCCATGAGCAGACATAAAGTATTCCAGTACATCAAGACCTTCACGGAAGTTTGACTTGATAGGCAGCTCAATGGTGTGACCAGTTGTATCAGCCATCAATCCACGCATACCAGCCAGCTGTTTGATCTGTTTATCAGATCCACGGGCTCCGGAATCAGCCATCATAAAGATGTTGTTGTATTTATCCAGACCTGTTAACAGTGCATGTGTAAGTGCATCGTCAGTTTCTTTCCATGTTTCTACTACTTCTCTGTAACGCTCTTCTTCTGTAATAAGACCACGTTTATAATCACGTGTAATCTTATCTACGGTATCCTGTGCATTCTGAATCATCTCAGGTTTCTGTGGAGGAACCGTCATATCAGAAATAGATACTGTCATAGCTGCTCTTGTAGAGTATTTGTAACCCATTGCTTTGATATCATCCAGAACTTCTGCTGTTTTGGTTGCTCCATGGGTATTGATAACTTTTTCCAGAATCTGTTTCAACTGTTTCTTTCCTACATGGAAGTCAACTTCCAGAATCAGTTCGTTTTCTGGAACGGAACGATCAACAAATCCTAAATCCTGTGGAAGGATTTCGTTGAAAAGGAAACGACCCAGTGTAGATTCTACAGTCTGTATAACCTCTGTTCCATCAGCTCTTACTTTGCTACAACGAACGAAGATCTTAGACTGCAATGTAATATATCCATTTTCATAAGCAAGAATTGCTTCATTCAGGTTTTTGTAGTGGCTTCCTTCCCCTTTATTTCCTGGTCTTTCCTGTGTCAGGTAGTAAATACCAAGGACCATATCCTGTGATGGTACTGCTACAGGACCACCATCAGATGGTTTCAACAGGTTGTTTGGAGATAACAGAAGGAATCGACATTCTGCCTGTGCTTCTACAGAAAGTGGAAGATGTACAGCCATCTGGTCACCATCAAAGTCCGCATTAAACGCTGTACAAACCAGTGGATGAAGCTTAATTGCTTTACCTTCTACTAATACAGGTTCGAACGCCTGAATACCCAGACGGTGGAGTGTAGGGGCACGGTTTAACATAACCGGATGTTCTTTGATAACTTCTTCCAGCACATCCCATACCTGTGGCTGAAGTTTTTCTACCATTTTCTTTGCATTTTTAATGTTGTGTGCTGTTCCGTTTGCTACCAGTTCTTTCATAACAAATGGTTTAAACAGCTCAATTGCCATTTCTTTTGGCAGACCACACTGATAAATCTTCAGTTCTGGTCCTACTACGATAACGGAACGTCCTGAGTAGTCAACACGTTTACCCAGAAGGTTCTGACGGAAACGACCAGATTTACCTTTCAGCATATCAGAAAGGGATTTTAATGCACGGTTTCCTGGTCCTGTTACTGGACGACCACGACGGCCATTATCGATTAACGCATCAACAGCTTCCTGAAGCATACGTTTCTCGTTTCTCACGATAATATCAGGAGCACCTAACTCTAACAGTCTTTTCAGACGGTTATTTCTGTTAATAATACGACGGTATAAATCGTTCAAGTCAGATGTAGCAAAACGTCCACCATCCAGCTGTACCATAGGACGAAGATCTGGTGGAATAACTGGAACTGCATCCAGAATCATCCATTCCGGTCTGTTGCCAGATTCACGGAATGCTTCTACAACTTCCAAACGTTTAATGATACGGGCACGTTTCTGTCCTGTAGCATCTTTTAACCCTGCCTTTAATTCTGCAGAATCTGCTTCCAGATCAATATTTTGAAGCAATTCTTTAATAGACTCAGCTCCCATACCTACACGGAAACCATATCCATATTTTTCTCTTGCTTCCTGATATTCTCTCTCTGACAGAACCTGTTTTAACATCAGTCCACTGTCTGCTGGATCCAGTACGATATAACTTGCAAAATACAATACTTTTTCCAGTGTTCTTGGAGAAATATCAAGGATTAATCCCATACGAGATGGGATTCCCTTGAAATACCAGATATGGGACACTGGCGCTGCCAGTTCAATATGTCCCATACGTTCTCTACGAACACTTGCTTTTGTAACTTCTACTCCACAACGATCGCAGATTACACCTTTATAACGGATTTTCTTATATTTACCACAATGACATTCCCAGTCTTTGCTAGGTCCGAAAATTCTCTCACAGAACAGACCATCCTTTTCCGGCTTTAAAGTTCTGTAATTGATGGTCTCAGGTTTTTTTACCTCACCATGAGACCATTCACGGATTTTCTCCGGGGAAGCCAGACCAATCTTGATTGCATCAAATGTCATTGGTTGATATACTTCTTTATTGGTTGTTTCAGCCATTTGGTTGCTCCTTTCTCAGATATAAAAGATTTTCTTAATAATCTGACATGTCTTCTCCATCGGACTCCTCTTCTGGAAGATCTTCTTCAACATCTACCAGTTCTTCGCCCTGGAATTCCTGTTTGCTGAAACCATAACTTCCGTAAGACTCTTTGTCTTCATTATGGTAATGTCTGTCTCCTTCAATAATAGAACGAATATCAGTTTCACCATAATCAATTGTCTCCATGATTTCAACTTCTGTATCATCATCTTTTAAGACTCTCACATCAAGACCCAGAGACTGCAGTTCTTTCAGCAACACCTTAAAGGATTCTGGAATACCTGGTTCAGGGATATTATCACCCTTGATGATTGCTTCGTATGTTTTTACACGTCCGATCACATCATCGGATTTTACTGTCAGGATTTCCTGGAGTGTATAGGATGCACCATACGCTTCCAGAGCCCAAACTTCCATTTCTCCGAAACGCTGTCCACCGAACTGAGCTTTACCACCCAGTGGCTGCTGTGTAACCAGAGAATATGGGCCTGTAGAACGAGCATGGATCTTATCATCTACCAGATGATGCAGTTTCAGATAATGCATGTGACCGATGGTTACCGGACTATCAAAGTATTCACCAGTACGTCCGTCACGAAGTCTTACTTTACCATCACGGGAAATCGGCACACCTTTCCACAGTTCTCTATGAGCTCTGTTTTCATACAGGTAATCATATACATCTGGGTGTAATTCTTCTTTATGTTTTTCAGAGAATTCTTCCCAGCTTAAATTTACATAATCATTTGCCAAATCCAGAGTGTCCATAATATCATTTTCGTTGGCACCATCGAAAACAGGAGTTGCAATATTAAATCCAAGTGCTTTCGCAGCCAGACTCAAATGGATCTCCAATACCTGTCCGATATTCATACGGGAAGGTACACCCAGAGGATTCAGTACAATATCCAGAGGCCGTCCATTTGGCAGGAATGGCATATCTTCTACAGGAAGAACTCTGGAGACAACACCCTTGTTACCATGACGACCAGCCATCTTATCACCAACAGAGATTTTTCTCTTCTGTGCAATGTAAATACGTACTGACTGATTTACTCCTGGTGGCAGATCATCGTTATTTTCTCTTGTGAACACTTTAGCATCTACAACAATACCGTATTCACCATGAGGTACTTTCAGGGAAGTATCACGTACTTCTCTTGCTTTTTCACCAAAGATAGCACGAAGGAGACGTTCTTCTGCTGTCAGTTCTGTTTCTCCCTTAGGAGTTACTTTACCAACCAGAATATCACCTGCACGAACCTCTGCACCAACACGGATAATACCACGTTCGTCAAGGTCTTTTAACGCTTCATCACCAACACCAGGAACATCTTTTGTGATTTCTTCTGGTCCTAATTTGGTATCTCTGGCTTCTGCCTCATATTCTTCAATATGAATAGATGTATAAACATCGTCCTGAACTAATTTTTCACTTAAAAGAACAGCATCCTCGTAGTTATAACCTTCCCAAGTCATAAATCCGATCAGTGGGTTCTTACCAAGTGCCAGCTCACCATTGTATGTGGATGGACCATCTGCAATAACCTGTCCTGCTTCTACATGTTCACCCTTAAATACAATTGGTTTCTGGTTATAACAGTTACTCTGGTTACTTCTCAGGAATTTTGTCAGATGATATACATCTGTTGTTCCATCATCATTTTTCATGGTGATTTCCTTAGAAGCAGATTTTGTGATGGTACCTGCTTTTTTAGCAACCACACATACACCTGAGTCAACTGCTGCTTTTGCTTCCATACCAGTACCTACCACTGGAGCTTCTGTAATCATCAGAGGAACCGCCTGACGCTGCATGTTGGATCCCATCAGCGCACGGTTCGCATCGTCGTTCTGAAGGAATGGAATCAGTGCTGTAGCCACGGAGAATACCATCTTAGGAGATACGTCCATGTACTCAAACATCTGTCTTTCATATTCCTGTGTTTCTTCCAGATAACGACCAGATACATTTTTATGAATAAAATGTCCTTCTTCATCCAATGGCTCATTCGCCTGTGCAACGTGGAAATTATCTTCCTCATCTGCTGTCATATAAACAACTTCATCTGTTACACGTGGATTCATAGGATCTGTTCTGTCAATTTTACGATATGGTGCTTCAATAAAACCATATTCATTGATTCTTGCATAAGATGCAAGAGAGTTGATCAGACCGATGTTAGGACCTTCAGGTGTTTCAATAGGACACATTCTTCCATAATGGGAGTAGTGTACATCTCGAACCTCGAAACCTGCACGGTCACGGGACAGACCACCTGGTCCCAATGCGGAAAGACGTCTCTTATGAGTCAGCTCACCTAATGGGTTATTCTGATCCATAAACTGTGACAGCTGAGAAGAACCAAAGAACTCTTTCACTGCAGCAGTTACTGGCTTGATATTGATCAGAGACTGTGGAGAAATGCCTTCTGCATCCTGTGTTGTCATTCTTTCACGAACAACTCTTTCCAGTCTGGCCATACCGATACGGTACTGATTCTGGAGCAACTCACCTACTGCACGGATACGACGGTTACCCAAATGGTCAATATCATCATCATTTCCCATACCATACTCTAAATGAATATTGTAGTTAATAGAAGCAAAGATATCTTCTTCTGTAATATGTTTTGGAATCAGTTCATGTACAGAATGGCGAATAGCTTCTTTCAGTTCTTCCTCATCTTCATGTTCTTCCATAAGTTTTGCAAGTACTGGATAGTATACAAGCTCTGTGATGCCCAGTTCTTTTGGATCACATTCAACATAACTTGTTAAATCTACCATCATATTGGAAAGAACTTTTGTATTTCTTTCTTCTGTCTGAATCCATACATATGGAACTGCAGCATTCTGGATAGAATCTGCTAATTCTTTTGTTACTTCTGTTCCAGCTTCTGCCAAAATTTCACCTGTTGTTGTATCTACAACATCTTCTGCCAGAACCTGTCCAGCAATACGGTTTCTCAGAAGTAATTTTTTATTAAATTTATAACGTCCAACCTTAGCCAGGTCGTAACGTCTTGGATCAAAGAACATGCTGTTAATCAAGCTCTTTGCACTTTCCACTGCTAAAGGCTCGCCTGGACGGATTTTCTTATACAGCTCCAGAAGACCTTCTTCATAACAGGTAGCTGTATCTTTTCCAAAACTTGCCTGAATCTTTGGTTCATCACCAAATAACTCTAAAATTTCTGCGTTTGTTCCACATCCTAAAGCACGAATCAATACAGTAATCGGAACTTTTCTTGTTCTGTCTACACGCACCCAGAAAACATCATTAGAGTCTGTTTCATATTCCAACCATGCACCACGGTTTGGAATAACAGTAGATGAGAATAACTTCTTACCTACTTTGTCGTGGGCGATTGCATAATAAATGCCAGGAGAACGTACCAACTGGCTGACAATTACACGCTCTGCACCGTTAATCACAAAGGTACCGGTTGCTGTCATTAATGGCAAGTCTCCCATGAAAATTTCATGTTCTTTAATTTCATCATTTTCTTTATTGTGCAGTCTCACCTTGACTTTTAAAGGTGCCGCATATGTTGCATCTCTTTCCTTGCATTCTTCGATGGAATATTTCACATCGTCTTCACACAAAGTAAAGTCCACGAACTCCAGGCTCAACTTCCCACTGAAATCAGTAATGGGAGAAATGTCTTCAAAAACCTCTTTTAACCCTTCCTCAAGGAACCAATTATAAGAATCTTTTTGAACCTCAATCAAGTTGGGCATTTCCAAAACTTCTTTTTGTCTCTGGTAGCTCATACGCATACTTTTTCCATTTATTACTGGACGTATTCTGTTATTTTCCATTGACCGTTTCACCCCTTGTGTATTTATTTTATTGCTTCTTATGCCTAATTTTGCTTCATTTTAAAAACTAGTAGGCATATCTTTCCATAATAGTGCATTTTTTACAATATCACATTTTGTCAAGTATGTCAATATACTTTTTACGGTTTTTTTGTATTTTTTTAAGTTTTTTTATTTTCTTATGCATCCATGTTATTTTAGGCTTTATATAAAAAAAGACACCGGAAAATGAGTTTGCCCACTCTCCGGTGTCCAAAAAATTCTTAACTTGTAAAGCTCCGCTCGTCTGAAATTATTTCAGAGTTACTTTTGCTCCTTCAGCTTCCAGTTTTGTTTTGATTTCTTCAGCTTCTGCTTTAGATGCGCCTTCTTTAACTACTTTTGGAGCACCGTCTACAACAGCTTTAGCTTCTTTCAGTCCAAGACCTGTTGCTTCACGAACAACTTTGATAACTTTAACTTTGTTTGGACCAACTTCTGTCAGTTCTACATCGAACTCGTCTTTTTCTTCTGCTGCTTCACCTGCTGCACCTGCTGCTGCTACAACAACACCTGCTGCTGCGGATACACCAAATTCTTCTTCACATGCTTTTACTAATTCGTTCAGTTCAAGAACGGATAATTCTTTGATTGCTTCAATAAATTCAGCTGTAGTTAATTTTGCCATTATTATTTACCTCCAATTAAATATTGTTTTTCTTTTTTAATGCGGAAGCCTTAGGCTGCTTCCTGTTCCTTTTTCTGTGCTTTCAGCTTGCTCTCGCTAAGAGTTTTAAGCCTCTTTTGTTTCTGCGATCTGGCTGATAACACGAGCAAAGTTTGCGATTGGGGACTGAATGCTTCCAAGCAGTTTTCCAAGAAGTTCTTCTCTGGAAGGTACTTCGGAAAGAGCTTTGATACCAGCCTCATCGTAATAACCGCCTTCTACAACACCTGCGATCAGTTCCAGCTTTGGAGCTGTTTTTGCAAATTTTGCAATAATTCTTGCAGGAGCTGTTGCATCATCTTTACAAACAGCAAGTGCGTTTGTTCCATCCAGATGTTTGCAAAGTGCCTCACATGGAGTTCCCTGGAAAGCAAAGTTCATCATAGTGTTTTTGTATACTTTGTAAGTTACGCCAGCTTCTCTCAGTTCTTTACGTAACTGTGTATCCTGAGCAACTGTCAGTCCACTGTAGTTTACAAGTACAACGCTCTGTGCGTCTGCGATCTGCTGTGAAATTTCTTCAACAACAGGCTTTTTCAGTTCTACTTTTGCCATTATTGGTGCACCTCCTTATAGATTTTGTGTACCGCCAAATGATACCCGTCTGCTCGTCTGAAAAAGACGATTGCAGGAAGGCATGAAAAAATCCTCTCTGCAAAGACAGAGAGGATGTAAATTCTATCAAAGAATATCTTTTCCTCGGCAGGCGTTTTAACCTTATGCCTTACGGCACCTGCTGTCTTCGGCGTGATACTTTACGTATAATAGCATAAAATATATTCTTTGTCAACACTCTTTTGTATTTTTTCAAAAGAAAAAAGATGTCGGAGCTGTTGCTCCAACACCTTCTTACCATTTTATATTAGTCAAGTTTTAATGGGTTAATCTTAACACCAGGTCCCATAGTAGGAGTGATAGTTACACTCTTAAGGTACTGACCTTTCAGTGCAGCTGGTTTTGCTTTGTTGATTGCACCCATCAGCGTCTGGAAGTTGTCCGCTAACTGTTCTTCTGTGAAAGAAGCTTTTCCGATTGGCACGTGAATAATGTTTGTTTTGTCAAGACGATATTCAATCTTACCTGCTTTAATATCATGAACAGCTTTTGTAACATCCATAGTTACTGTACCAGCTTTTGGGTTTGGCATAAGACCTTTTGGTCCAAGTACACGACCAAGACGTCCAACAACACCCATCATATCTGGAGTTGCAACAACTACGTCAAAATCAAACCATCCTTCATTCTGGATACGTGGAATCAGTTCTTCTGCTCCTACGAATTCTGCTCCAGCAGCTACAGCTTCGTCAGCTTTTGCTCCTTTAGCAAATACAAGAACACGAACTTTTTTACCTGTTCCATGAGGAAGAACTACTGCACCACGGATCTGCTGATCAGCATGACGTCCGTCACAGCCTGTTCTGATATGAGCTTCGATTGTTTCATCAAATTTTGCAACAGCAGTTTTTTTAACTAAAGCGATTGCTTCGTTTGGATCATACAGTTTTGCACGATCTACTGCTTTTGCGCTTTCTAAATACTTTTTACCGTGTTTCATTTCCTATAACCTCCTGTGGTAATTGCGGGGATTGCCCTCCCACGTCATTCATTCTAAATTAATCCTCTACTACGATACCCATACTTCTTGCAGTACCAGCAACCATGCTGATTGCTGCTTCGATAGATGCAGCATTTAAATCTGGCATCTTCATCTCAGCAATCTCTCTAACTTTATCTTTAGAGATAGTAGCTACTTTTGTTTTGTTTGGAACACCTGAACCAGATTTAAGGTTACATGCTTTCTTTAACAAAACTGCAGCTGGTGGAGTTTTGGTTATAAAGCTGAAACTTCTGTCTGCGTATACAGTGATAATTACAGGGATGATAACATCACCCTTATCTGCTGTTCTTGCATTGAACTCTTTTGTAAACTGTACGATATTTACTCCGTGCTGACCAAGAGCTGGACCAACTGGAGGAGCTGGTGTTGCTTTACCAGCAGGAATCTGTAATTTAATGTATCCTGTTACTTTCTTTGCCATTGTAATGACCTCCTATAATGTGGTAATTGCGGGAATTTCCCTCCCACGAGTCACATGTTTATGACTCTATGTTACATCTTTTTAACTTCTGCGAAACTTATCTCTACCGGTGTTTCGCGACCAAAAAGCTCAACATTGATTGTGACTACCTGTTTCTGTGTATTGATACTCTGGATAAGTCCTGTGGTATCTTTCCATGCACCACCGGTAACCACGATGCTATCGCCTTCTTCAAAATCGACTTCGATCTCTTCATTCTGAATTCCGAGCATCTCAATCTCTTCTTCTGTAAGCGGTACCGGTTTGGATCCCGGTCCTACAAACCCAGTCACACCACGGGTGTTACGAACAACATACCATGTATCGTCGTTCATAACCATATTCACCAAAACGTAACCTGGAAACAATTTTTTAGAAACCTGTTTTTTTGTTCCGTTTTTCATTTCCACAACGTCCTGCATAGGTACCCGAACCTCCAGGATCTGATCTTCCAAATGACGGTTTTCAATTGTTTTCTCAATGTTGGCCTTCACTTTGTTTTCGTAGCCTGAATATGTGTGGGCTACATACCAGTTTGATTCTGCCATCTTCTCACCCTTGTCCTTATTTGATCAATAAATTAATGAATTCCAAAACTACACTATCCATAACTGCAATCACTGCTCCCAATACAACTGTAATGGCAACAACTGCTACTGTTTGTTTTCCCAGCGTCTTTTTGTCTGTCCATACGATTTTATTGAATTCGGACTTAAGCCCTTTGAACCAGCTCTTTTTTGGAGCTTTTACCTTTTTTGCAGATTCTGCCATAGTACCACCTCTCACAACCAATAATTATTTGGTCTCTTTGTGCATTGTGTGTGTTCTGCAGAATTTACAATATTTCTTTGTCTCAAGTCTTTCAGGATGATTCTTTTTATCCTTTGTCATGTTGTAATTCCGCTGTTTACATTCTGTACATGCCAATGTGATTTTTGTGCGCACGACTTCCACCTCCACTGTGTTGATTTCGTTGTTGCAACGGTCTTCCTCCTACGGAACAAGGTTCACGGTTCCTCGTTTTTTTGCATAAAAAAAAGACCTACTTCCATGTCGCATAATAAACATATCACTTGTCAATAAAAAAGTCAAGTTTTTTAACAAAATTCATTTTACAAACTTCTTAAAATATACTATAATAGTCAATGCTATTACTGTTTAAAGTGATAGCGAATAACCTTGTTCAAGTGCATCTTGAATGTATTTAATAAGGAATAACATTCTATTTTATATATGAAAAAGGAGGATTTCTATGGAAAAAAACAGAAGCAGTTTCTCGGGCAAAATAGGGTTTGTTCTGGCTGCTGCAGCTTCCGCAGTAGGATTGGGGAACCTTTGGCGTTTTCCTTACCTGGCCGCCCGATATGGTGGAGGTACATTCCTGTTACTTTATCTGTTCCTTGTAGTTACCTTTGGTTTTGCATTAATGTGTGCAGAAATCTCTTTGGGACGTAAGACAGGACTTAGTGCAATTGGCGCATTTAAAAAACTAAACAAAAAATATTCCTTTATTGGATATTTAGCTGCAATCGTTCCTATTATTATTCTTCCATATTACAGTGTTATTGGTGGATGGGTTATCAAATACGCCTCTATTTTTGCTGTTGGACAAACACATAAAGCATCTGTTGATGGATATTTTGAAAACTTCATTTCTAAAACAGGGGAACCTATTCTATGGCTTATGATTTTCATTCTCTTAACTTCCGTTGTCGTTTATCTGGGAGTTGAAAAAGGAATCGAAAATGTAAGCAAAGCGTTAATGCCTCTTTTGGTCATCCTGACCGTAGGTATTGCTATTTACTCCGTATGTCTTCCTGGTGCATGGGACGGACTTGTATACTACTTAAGGCCTAATATAAAAGATTTTAATTTAAAAACCATTGTTGCTGCATTGGGACAGCTTTTCTATTCTATGTCTTTGGCCATGGGTATTATGATCACTTACGGTTCTTATATGAAAAAAGATGTAGATATGGAAAAATCCATTTTTAACATTCAGTTTTTTGATTCTATCATTGCCATTTTCGCAGGTATGATGATTGTTCCTGCTGTATATGTATTCAGTGGTGGAAATACAGATGCTATGAATGCTGGTCCAGGACTTGTATTTATTACACTTCCTAAGATTTTTGATACTATGCCACTAGGTACTTTGATCGGTATCATGTTCTTCTTACTGGTATTATTTGCAGCACTGACTTCTTCTATTTCTCTGATGGAAACTATCGTTTCTATCCTGCAGGATAAACTCCACTGGAATCGTAAACTGGCAACTATTATTGTAACCTTATTTACCATTGCAGTCGCACTTCCGTCTTCTCTTGGATTTGGCGTATGGTCAGGTATTACACCACTGGGAATGACTTTTCTGGACTTCTTTGACTTTATCAGTAACAGCGTATTGATGCCTGTTGTAGCATTTCTTACCTGCCTCTTTGTCGGTTTTGTCATTAAACCTGACACCATCGTAGATGAAGTAAAGATAAGTTCTCCTTTCCATCTGGAAAAGGTTTTCCGTGTTATAATCAAATACATTGCACCTGTTTGTCTGATCGTTATTCTGGTTACATCTATTCTTGGTGCTTTCGGACTATTTACAATTTAATCTTGTCACAATACACAGAAAAGGGGATTTCCAAATGCGATTACGCATTTAGAAATCCCCTTTTCTATTATATTCATAATAGTTTCAACTGAATTACATACCTGCATGTTCTTCCAGTATTCCTTTCAGTGCTGCCATAGAACTGGAATGAGAACGTGCCACAATTGTACTTTGTCCTTTAACTTCACTTAATGCTGACTTCATCATTTTATGAGATACCGTATTGGTAAAAAGTACAAGTAAATCTGGACATCCAATTTTATCTCTTAATCTCCCTGACATTTTCGGATATATTTTTGCCCTGCACTGATAGGAACTACACAAATCTTTATACTGTCTTACCA
>RCNH01000673.1_pt1 | contig 18290 bp, 17 predicted proteins | sample 2041161 | NCBI WGS metagenome assembly RCNH01 (sample SAMN09708215, study PRJNA481090) | Feces metagenome, whole genome shotgun sequencing project. | biome: feces | host: Leptonychotes weddellii | place: Antarctica: Sion Island | collected 2010-03-01 | reverse complement strand
AAAAAATAATACCATTTGATAAAAAGAAAAAAGAATTATGGATACAGTTTCCAGATAAAGAAAATTTCCTTGAGGAAGAAAAAATTTTATATGGTTATCTCCTGGACAGTGAAGGAGAAGATGAAGTAATTATATACTGTCAAAAAGAAAGGGCAGTAAAACGTCTTCCAAAGAATAAAAATATAAAAATAGAACCACAGATTTTGGGAAGACTTATGAATGCATATGGAGAGAATAGAGTCAAAGTGGTTGAAAAATCTATTGAAAACAAAGTATAAATGTTATAGAATAATTTGGAAACGTTAAAAAAACGTCAATGTTTTATCAAAGTATCACATTGATGATTTGTAGAAAGGCGGTTAGTTTTATGGCAGACAAAAAAATTGAACCAATGGAACAGTCATATGAAATCGAAGATCCTGTTCGTACAATCGGTATACTTACAAGTGGTGGAGATGCTCCAGGTATGAATGCAGCAATTCGTGCTGTCACAAGAACAGCTCTTGCAAAGGGATTAAAAGTACGTGGAATTAGAAGAGGATATCATGGACTTTTAAAAGAAGAAATCATCGATCTTTCAGCACGTGATGTATCAGATATTATTCAAAGAGGTGGTACGGTTCTTCAGACAGCTCGTTGTAAAGAAATGCGCACAGAAGAAGGACAACAAAAAGCGGCAGCCATCTGTAAAAAATATGGAATTGATGGCCTTGTAGTTATTGGAGGAGATGGATCATTTGCCGGTGCTCAAAAGTTATCTCACCTTGGAGTACGTACAATCGGTCTTCCAGGAACAATTGACCTTGATATCGCATGTACAGATTATACAATCGGGTTTGATACAGCTGTTAATACAGCTATGGAAGCCATTGATAAAGTTCGTGATACATCTACATCTCATGAAAGATGTAGTATTATCGAAGTTATGGGACGTGATGCAGGATATCTTGCACTTTGGTGTGGTATTGCCAATGGAGCTGAGAAAATCCTGATGCCTGAAAATAATAATTACGATGAAGATGCAATGATCAAAGATATTCTTGCGAATAAAAAACGTGGTAAGAAGAACTACATTATTATCAATGCAGAAGGTGTAGGAGATTCAATGAATCTTGCAAAAAGAATTGAAGCAGCTACAGGTATTGAGACAAGAGCTACAATCTTAGGACACATGCAGCGTGGTGGAAGCCCAACATGTAAAGACAGAGTTTATGCTTCTACAATGGGAGCAATGGCAGTAGAACTACTCTGTCAGGGAAAAGGAAATCGTGTTGTAGGATATAAAGGTGGTAAATTCCTTGATTTTGATATCGAAGAAGCATTGTCAATGAAGAAACAGATTCCTACTCATCAGTATGAAATCGCGAAAACATTAGCACTCTAGGAGACAGATATTTTGGATATAGAAAGTAAAAAAACAGCACCGATTGGTGTTTTTGATTCCGGCGTAGGTGGTCTTACGGTAGCCCGCGAGATTGCGATACAGCTTCCAAAAGAGAATATTGTTTATTTTGGGGACACAGCACGTGTACCCTATGGTAGTAAATCAAAGGATACCATTATTCGGTTTTCAGAACAGATTATCCGTTTTTTAAGCACAAAGCATGTAAAAGCAATTGTAATCGCATGTAATACTGCAAGTGCGCTTGCTTTAGAAGCAGTCAGAGATAAGTTTGAGGTGCCAATTATAGGCGTTGTTGTTCCAGGGGCAAGGGCGGCAGTGGCGACTACAAAAAGATTAAAAGTAGGGGTAATCGGAACGGAAGCTACAGTCAGAAGCGGAATGTATACTAAAAATATCCAAAAGATGAACCCAGAGATTGCGGTTATTGAAAAAGCATGTCCGTTATTTGTTCCGCTTGTCGAAGAAGGATTTCGTGAACATCATATTACAGCCGAAGCAATTGATTATTATCTTAACTCTATGAAAAATACAGGTATTGATGCGATGATCTTAGGCTGTACACATTATCCATTGCTGAGAACTCAGATCCAGGAGTATCTGGGTGATAAAATAAAGATTGTAAATCCTGCTTATGAAGCGGCTATGGATCTTAAACAATTATTGGAGCGTACAGATATGGCAAATACAGGAGAAGAAGATTTCTGTAGCAAATATGAATTTTATGTCAGTGATGCAGCAGAAAAATTTCGCCAGTTTGCCAACTCTGTTATGCCATTTGATGTGCCACGGACAAATATCGTCAATATAGAAGAATACTAAAGGGGATATATATGACAAAAGATGTGCTGGTCAGTATATCAGGGATGCATATGCAAATACTTCCTGAACTGACAGAAGAAGAAAATGAAACAATTGAAACAGTGACTCCTGCCACCTATTATTATAAAAATCGAAAACATTACATTCTTTATGATGAAGTGACAGAAGGGGAAGCAAAAGTTACAAAAAATAAGATAAAAATATCTGATGAAGGAAGTATTGAAGTAGTAAAGAAGGGTGTTTCCAATACGCATATGATTTTTAAGCGCAATGAAAAAAATCTGACTTATTATCAGACACCGTTCGGACAACTCTTAGTTGGAGTAAATACAAAAAAACTGGATATAAACACAGAAGAAGAAAAAATAGAAGTGTATATAGAATATGAACTGGAAGTCAATCATGAGCCTATGGCAGAATGTGAGATCAAGATAGGAATTTATTCAAAAGGCACAGCTTCTGTTTTGGAAGTGTAATAAAAAGGACTGATTTTCATCAGTCCTTTTTCATGTGTCATAAGTTTTATTTTGAAGATTTCTTACCAAAGAATCTTCTCTTCTTTTTCTGAGGTACTTCCAGTGGTCCGCGAACGCCTTTCACTTTAGAAATGTAAATACCACTGATAGTTGCTTTGATTTCTTTTTTCACTGGGATAAGAGGAAAGACCTTAGCATCACACATAAATGTTGAAATCTTTGGTCCGACCTTACCTTTTACAACAAGTACTTTAGAACGTCTTAAATACTTTGGCGTATTCTCAATGACTATCGCCGGGAAACCGGCATCTTTCAATCGCATCTTGGCCTTATCAATAACAAGCATAGTAACCTGCTGTGCCATTGCATCTAACTGCTCTTGCTGTGCTGCCTGTTTTTTTTCAGCTTTTTTTCCAATGAAATATAAAGCTACAAGTACAATAGTCAGTACAGCGAGGACAATGAGCATTATTATTAACCCTAAACTCACGATGAACCCTCCTATGTATACTCTTTTCCGCAATTATGCAAACAATATTGTACCATTGTTTAAAGGGAAGTGCAAGCAATTTGAAAGTTTAGGGTTACTTTTCATGTTGGAAAAGTGTATAATCAAATAGTCTATATATATCAGATGTGAGAGGACTCCTTCCATTTAGGCAGGAGGACACAAATTAATATCAGGGGGTCAGGATATTATGGCAGAGTCAATATGGAATGGTATCGTAAATGTTTTTAATTTCATAATGGATAATATTGTTATTATTAACTTTGTATTTGCTCTTGTTATTATTTTCTTTCAACGTAGAAATCCTCAGACTGTATGGACATGGCTTTTACTTTTATATTTTATTCCAATCGTTGGATTTATTCTTTACCTGATCATAGGTCAGGATTTTAATAAGACCAGAATGTTTAAGGCAAAAGAAATAGAAGGAGAACTAAAATACGCAGTCCGGCATCAGGAAGAAAGTATTTATAGAAAGAAACTGAATTTGAAGAACCCGGTACTCACAAGATTTCAAGATCTTATCCTTTATAATCTGGAGGCTGGAGAAGCTGTGCTTACAGATAACAATGACATTCGTATTTATACGGATGGAAAAGAAAAGTTCCGTGCATTGATCGAGGAAATGAAACAGGCAAAACGCTATATCCACATACAATATTATATTTTTCGAAATGATGAATTGTGGCAGGCTATCGAGCCGGTGTTGATTCAAAAGGCAAAAGAAGGAGTAGAGATTCGAGTATTGTTCGACAGTATGGGATGTCGCTCTATGCACAATAAAGACTGGGAACATCTAGAAGAAGCAGGAATTGAAGTTGCAGAGTTTTTCCCGGCGCTTTTTGGAAAGCTTCAGTTACGTGTAAATTACCGAAATCACAGAAAAATTGTTGTAATAGATGGAAGAGTAGGATTTGTAGGCGGATTTAATGTTGGCAGAGAATACTTAGGACTTGATGAAAAATTCGGATATTGGAGAGACACGCATCTGTGTATTGAAGGTGCAGCGGTTACTGCATTGGCGGTACGATTTGTTTTAGACTGGAACTATGCGGCAAAGGAAAATCTGTTCCTCGAGGATAAATTATTCGAAATTCCTATGTATGAGAGAAATGGACATGATCCAGTGCAGATTATTTCCAGTGGACCGGATTCCAAAACAAAGACAATTCATGATAATTATTTACGAATGATTCATAGAGCAAAAGATCATGTCTATATCCAGACACCATATTTTATACCAGACGACTCCATTCTCGATGCACTTAAGATTGCTGCCCGTTCCGGGATAGACGTACGCATCATGATTCCGTGTAAACCAGATCATCCATTTGTTTACTGGGCAACTTATTCTTATTTGGGTGAGATGGTTCAGGCAGGGGCAAAATGCTATGTTTACAATAATGGATTTCTTCATGCGAAGACATTAACTATTGATGGCATGGTGGCTTGTGTAGGTACTGCTAATATGGATTTCAGAAGTTTTGGACTTAATTTTGAAGTAAATGCAGTGATTTATAGTGAACAAACAGTACAAAAATTGGAGAATGCGTTTGAAAATGATATGAATTTCTGTACTCTGGTTACAAGAAAGGTGTATGAGCAAAGAACGCTGATCATTCGAATAAAAGAACAAATATCAAGATTGTTATCACCATTGTTGTGAAATAAGTATGAAAATCCTTTTCATGCATATGAAAGTATGATATAACGATATAGCATATATGTAGTATAATAGCAGGGATATCTGTTGGAGAAGACAGGTATAGGAGGAAAGTATGAAAAAAAGAGTATTGACACTGATGGTCAGTGTACTTATGGCTGTATCCTTAGCAGGATGTGGAAAACAAATCAAATGATAATATAACGATCACACAGTATGAAGATCTTGAAATACCTGAAGTTGATAAATGGGAAGTAACACCAGAGCAGATTGAACAGATCGTTCAGGCAAAACTACATGCGACGGCGAAAAGAGAAACTATCACAGACCGTCCTGCAAAAAATGGAGATATCGTAAATATTGATTTTACAGGTACGATCGATGGAGTGGAATTTGAAGGCGGTAAGGCGCAAGGTTCAGAGCTGGAATTAGGTTCAGGTACATTTATTGGAGCTACAAAAGACTATAAAGGATTTGAAGAGCAGATTGTTGGACATAGTACTGGAGAAGAGTTTGATATCACAGTGCAATTCCCTGATGTTTATCCAAATAATCCAGATATGCAGAACAAGGTAGCTGTCTTTCATGTAAAATTAAATGAGATCATCGTGCAGACAGTTCCAGAACTTACAGATGAGTGGGTTAAGGAAAACACCAATGATGCAAAAACTGTAAAAGAATTTAAAAAATCTATTGAAAAAGATCAGGAAAAAGAACTTCGTATAAGAGAAGAAAAAGAACTTAGGGGAGCTGTTTTAGATGCATTTACAGAAAAGATCACAGTAAAAGAACTTCCAAAATCTCAGGTAGAAGAGCAGATTAAAAATATCAATGAGTATTATACAGCGATGGCAGAAGCCTATAATATGAGCTTCGAGGATTTTTGTTCACAGCTCATGGGTATGACAAAAGAAGATTATGATAAACAAGTAAAAGAAGCAGCAGAACTCGCAGTAAAAAGAAAATTAGGATGCGAACTACTTGCAAAAGAGAAAAACCTTGTTACAGATGAGCTTTACAAAGAGAAGTTGGAAGGATTGATTGAAAGTACTGGTTATCAAGACGAAAAGACTCTCATGGAACAGCTTGGAGAAGATAAAGTTAAATATGCAATTACAGAGGAAATCGTAGGAGATTATCTTGAAAAAAGCGTTATTCAGGTGGAATCAAAAGGACCAGAGAAAAAATAATAAAAAGGCCCCTTTTGTTAGGATATAAATACCTAACAAAAGGGGCCTTCTTATATGGAAGTAAGACACATCATGAAAAGTGGTGTTTAACGATATGCTGCACTGACACATTATTGCACAAAAGTATATAAAAAAAACATATACAAGTATAAAAAATGCTGAAAATGAAAAAAGGGGTAAAAAAATGTTGCATAAATATTAATTGTCCGTATAATTGTCCGTGTAGAGTTCAATCCAAAATCAGGATGTACTTTTGTGGGAAGATGTTCGAAAGCAACAGAAATGTGCCGTCAGAAAATGCCAGAATTAAAAGAGGTAAAACCAGAACATTTTGTAGCCTGTCATTTATATTAAATAGTAGCAGAGTGTAAATAAAGAGGTGTTTAGATGAGAAAAAAAATAAATCTAAAAGAAGCGGTTATTTTATTAGTAGGAATGTTCATTATTTCATTTGCAATATACTATATTATGATGCCCAGCCATTTCGTTGTTGGAACATTATCTGGATTTATACTGGTATTGAGTAATTTTATACCTTTAAAAATTTCGACTCTCACGTTGATTCTGAATATTGTTTTACTTGTTGTAGGATTTGTATGTATAGGAAAAGAATTTGGGGGTAAGACAGTTATCACATCGTTTTTACTTCCGTTATATCTTCGTATTTTTGAAATTATTACTCCGACAGTTTCAGAACTGACGGGCAATCGTTTCTTAAATGTAGTTTGCTTTGTGTTAGTACTGAGTATAGGACAAGCAATGCTATTTAACATTAATGCGTCTTCTGGAGGATTGGACATTGTTGCAAAAGTGTTAAATAAATATATGCATGTTGAAATAGGAAAAGGACTGATGATTGGTGGATTTGTGATTGCTGCAACTTCCATTTTTGTATATGACAAAGATACCTTAGTTATCAGTATAGTTGGTACGTATCTCAGCGGCGTTGTATTAGATCACTTTATTGATGGTTCTCACATTAGAAAGAAAATTTCTATTATTTCACCTGAATATTCACAGATGCAGGAATTTATCGTGAAAAAGTTAAATCGTGGAGTAACTCTTTATCCGGCTATAGGTGGTTGGGATAACAAAGATAGAATGGAACTGGTTACGATTCTTCAAAAGAATGAGTATGCACAGCTGCTCGGCTTTGTAAATAAGGTCGATCCCAAAGCATTTGTAACGGTAGCCACAGTCGGTGAAGTAATCGGACAATGGAATCCACATCAGCGTAACGTAAAATATTAGCAGATCGTAGATAACGAAAAGGCACTTCCAGTGAAATGAAAGTGCTTTTTTTATTGCAAGACAGGTTGTTTGAAAAGATTGCACTTTTTATAAGAATAGTGTAAATTTGTATTAGAAGAAGACATAGTTACTGTTGGAGGAAGATACACATGATAAAAGGAGATAAAACGTACAATGCGTATGTGCAGATTTTAAGAGAGGAATTGATTCCGGCTATGGGATGTACAGAACCGATTGCGCTTGCATATGCCGCTGCAAAAGCAAGAGAGGTGTTAGGATACAGACCGGAATGTGTACATATCGGTGTAAGTGGAAGTATTATAAAAAATGTAAAAAGTGTGATTGTTCCAAATACAGACGGATTGAAGGGAATTCCGGCAGCTGTTACGGCTGGTATTGTGGCGGGAAAAGCAGAAAAAGAACTGGAAGTTATCTCAGAAGTATCAAAAGAACAGACAGAGGAGATGAAACAATTTTTAAATAATACAAAGATTGAAGTAGAACATGTTGATAATGGAATTACATTTGATATCATTATTACCCTTTCGGTTGGAGAACATTCTTCGCAGGTCAGAATTGCTAATTATCATACGAACATTGTATCTATTAAGAAGAATGATGAGATTCTTTTTGAGGTTCCCGTAGAAGGAGAAAAGGAAGAAGGACTTACAGACCGTAGTATTTTGAATGTGGAAGATATCTGGGAGTTCGTAAATATTGTAGAAGTAAAAGATATTTATAATATATTGAAAAGACAGATTGATTATAATACTACGATTGCAAAAGAAGGCCTTAGAAATTCCTATGGAGCTAATATAGGAAGCACCATATTGGCATCTTATGGAAATGATATTAAAAATCGTGCAAAAGCTATGGCTGCAGCGGGATCGGATGCGCGTATGAATGGCTGTGAACTTCCGGTCATTATTAATTCAGGAAGTGGAAACCAGGGGCTGACTTGTTCCCTTCCGGTATTAGAATATGCAAAGGAACTAAATGTTTCAGAAGAGAAGACTTATAAAGCACTGGCATTGTCAAATCTTATTGCAATACATCAAAAGACTTCTATCGGCCGTCTGTCTGCATATTGTGGAGCGGTCAGCGCAGGGGCTGCATCAGGTACCGGAATCGCTTACCTTCATGGTGGGGATTATTCTGCAATCATTCATACACTTGTAAATGCGTTAGCGATTGTATCAGGAATTGTATGTGATGGTGCAAAGGCTTCTTGCGCAGCTAAGATAGCAGTGGCTGTAGACGCAGGTATTTTAGGATATGAGATGTATATTCATGGACAACAATTTTATGGTGGTGATGGTATTGTCAGTAAGGGGGTCGAAAAGATGATCCAGAATGTAGGCCGTCTTGGAAAAGAAGGAATGCGTGAGACAAACGAAGAAATTATCCGTATCATGCAGACTTGTTAAAGGAAGTTATTAGAAATCAAAAAATACCGGGGTGGTTGTTTTAAAGCCTGCCCCGGTATTTATAATATTCTAGATTTCCATTCTCCAGTTAAAAGGGTCTTCACATGTTCCTAATTGTATCCCAGTTACAGTGTCATAAAGTTTCTGACTAAGAGTACCGATCTTACCATTTCCAATGGTTAGTACTTCGTCTTGGAATCTTAAGGTCCCAACCGGGGAAATAACCGCTGCAGTACCGGTTCCGAAAACTTCTTCTAATTTACCGCTTTTTTGAGCTGTAAGCAGTTCTTCAGCAGAAATCTTCCGTTCTTCTACAGGATATCCCCAGGAGTTACAAAGAGCAAGTACAGTATTTCTTGTTACTCCGGGAAGAATACTTCCATTAAGCAAAGGGGTAACAACTTTACCATCGATTACAAAGAAAATGTTCATAGCTCCGACTTCTTCAACATATTTTCTTTCTACGCCATCTAGCCATAGAACTTGAGAATATCCATCCGCATGGGCCTTTTCTTGTCCGGCAAGTCCGATTGCATAATTTGCACCTGTTTTTGTAAAGCCAGTGCCACCTCGCACTGCTCTGACATATTCGTCTTCAATCCAGATTTTAACTGGGTTTAGACCATCTTTATAATAAGCTCCACTAGGAGAAAGAATGATCATAAATTTATATTCATTTGATGGCGCCACTCCAAGAAATTCTTCCGTAGCAATCATAAATGGACGGATATATAAAGAAGTCCCCGGATTGGTAGGAATCCAGTCTCGGTCTGTTTTTACAAGTTCAGCAACTGCCTGAATAAAATCTTCTTCTGGAATTTCCGGCATACACAGTCTTTTGGCAGAAGTATTCATTCTTTTTGCATTCATGTCCGGGCGAAAGAGATAACATTTCCCGCTTTCATCTTTATAGGCCTTTAAGCCTTCAAATATTTCCTGGCCATAGTGAAATATGACAGTAGCTGGTGATAATGATAAATTGGAAAAGGGTTTGATTTTCGCATCATGCCAGCCTTGGTTTTTGGTATATGTCATTTCAAACATATGATCCGTAAAAAATTTTCCGAATCCAAGCTCGCCTTCTGGTTTCTTTTTCGGTGAGGTTGTTCTGGTGACTTTGATGTTTAACATAGTTGTCTCTCCTTTATTTCATTCAGTCTTAAACAGTCAAGATGGCACCTTTGTCTGCAGAGGATACCAGTTTTGCATACCTTGCAAGATATCCAGTATTGATTTTAGGTTCTTTATGTGTTAAAGAAGCTCTTCTTCTTTCAAGTTCTTCTTCAGAAACTTTTAATTCAATACTATAGTTTGTAATATCAATGGAAATTAAATCGCCTTCTTCAACAAGAGCAATGGTTCCACCGGCGGCGGCTTCCGGACTTACGTGTCCGATAGATGCTCCCCTTGTTGCACCTGAAAATCTTCCATCTGTAATAAGGGCAACACTATCATCAAGTCCCATTCCACAAATGGCTGAAGTAGGATTGAGCATTTCACGCATTCCGGGACCACCTTTTGGTCCTTCATAACGAATAACAACGACATCGCCAGGGTTGATCTTACCATCGTAAATAACTTTGATTGCTTCTTCTTCAGAATCAAAAACTCTTGCAGGTCCTTCGTGTTTCATCATTTTTTCGGAAACGGCAGATTGTTTTACAACACAGCCATCTTTTGCAAGGTTTCCTTTGAGAACTGCAATTCCTCCTGTTTGGGAATATGGATTTTCTATTGGCCTGATAAGTACTTCGTCTTTATTTTGTGCATGTTCCAGTTTTTCTTCAAGTGTTTGTCCGGATACGGTAAGGACACTTGTATCAACTAAATCCTTTTTTGTCAGTTCTTTCATAACGGCTGAAACACCACCGGCAAGATTAAGATCCTCCATAAAAGTGTCACCGGCAGGTGCAAGATGACAGAGATTTGGAGTTTTTGCACTGATTTCATTTACCATATCAAGATTGAGTGTTACACCTGCTTCATGGGCAATGGCAGGAAGATGTAACATAGTATTTGTAGAACATCCAAGTGCCATATCGACAGTTTCCGCGTTGTGGAAAGCTGCTTCTGTCATAATGTCACGAGGTTTGATATCTTTTTCAATCAGTTCCATGATTTTCATTCCTGTTTTCTTTGCAAGCCTTAACCGGGCTGAAAATGGTGCAGGAATTGTTCCGTTTCCTTCAAGCGCCATACCAATGGCTTCTGTTAGGCAGTTCATGGAATTTGCGGTATACATGCCAGAACAAGAACCGCAAGATGGACATGCATTTTCTACATATTCATTTACATCATTTTCATCCATAGTTCCTGCATGATAGGCTCCGACAGCTTCAAACATATGACTAAGACAAGTTCTTTTTCCGTTTTCCAGTTTACCGGCGAGCATTGGACCACCGGAACAGAATATAGTAGGAATGTTCAATCTTGCGGCAGCCATAAGAAGTCCTGGAACATTTTTATCACAATTAGGGATCATGACAAGGCCATCAAACTGATGCGCCATTACCATAGCTTCTGTACTGTCGGCAATTAAATCTCTTGTTACAAGAGAATATTTCATTCCGGTGTGTCCCATTGCAATTCCATCACAGACGGCAATGGCCGGGATCATGATCGGGATACCGCCGGCAGTTCGGACACCGGCTTTTACAGCTTCTTCTATCTTATCCAGATTCATATGACCTGGAACAATTTCATTGTAAGAGCTGACGACACCGACTAATGGCCGTGTAAGTTCTTCTTCTGTTAATCCAAGGGCATATAATAAACTTCTGTTTGGTGCCCGCTCAATTCCTTTTGTGATGTTTTCAGAACGCATATTAAAATCCTCCGTTTATTGTTATATTAATTTGAAGCGTTGTCTAAGTCGGAATCATTCTTCCATAACATTTGTTCACGTAACTGTTTTCCAACGACTTCCATAGGGTGTTTAGCAAGTTGCTCACGTTTAGAATTGAAGAAACAACGGCCATTTTTATTTTCAGAAATCCATTTTCCAGCGAAGGTACCATCCTGAATATCTTTTAAAACAGCTTTCATATTTTCTTTTGTTTCTTTTTCCGGCAGGACTCTTGGACCGGAAACGTATTCGCCAAATTCAGCTGTATCAGAGATAGAGTAATTCATGGCGCTAATTCCACCTTTATTGATTAGATCAACAATTAGTTTCATTTCGTGGATACATTCAAAGTAAGCGTTGACTGGGTCGTATCCGGCTTCGACTAAAGTTTCAAATCCCATTCTCATAAGATCTACAACTCCTCCACAAAGGACAGCCTGCTCACCAAAAAGATCGGTTTCTGTTTCCTGATTCATTGTTGTTTCAAGAACACCGGCTCTTGCACCACCGATTCCTGCGATATAGGCAAGTGCTGTGTCATAAGCATGACCAGTAGCATCTTGTTCTACAGCTACAAGACAAGGAACACCTTTTCCTGCCACAAACTGACTTCTTACAGTATGTCCAGGTCCTTTTGGGGCAGCCATAAATACGTCTACATCGGCAGGAGGAACAATCTGTTTGTATCGAATGTTAAAGCCATGCGCAAAAGCAAGTGCTTTTCCAGCTGTAAGATAAGGTTCGATTTCTCTTTTATACAAATCAGACTGAACTTCATCATTTACAAGGACCATCACAACATCTGCACGTTGTGTTGCTTCTGCAACGGTCATAACTTCAAATCCGTCTTTTTCAGCTACAGGCCAGGATTTCCCGTTTTTTCTTAATCCTACAACTACAGTGCATCCAGAATCTCTAAGATTTAATGCGTGTGCATGTCCCTGAGAACCATAACCTATTACAGCTACTGTTTTTCCTTTTAAGAAAGTTAAATCGCAATCGTTTTCGTAATACATTTTTGTCATGATAAAAATCTCCTTATATATAAATTATTATGTTTTAAACATTTTCTTTCACAAAATTTAAAGATGTTTCATTATGTTCTGCTTTTTTGTCCATTAATTTGAATAATCCAGCTAAAAGTGTTCCTGAGATAGAATGCCATACACAGGATACTGCACAGATTACAGCTGACTGAGGAGTGTTGGCAAATTGTGCAGTTGTTGTTGCAAGATTGGTTGCAAGTCCGGCATTTTGCATTCCAACTTCGATGGAAAGAGTTCTTTTCTTTGCTGTATTCATACCGGTAAATTTTCCGGCTACATAACCAAGGAAATAACCCAAACCATTATGAAGCAAAACTGCAGCGAAGATTGTGACTCCAGATGTAAAGAAGTAGGAACCTTGTGAAGAGATTACTCCGCCAACTACACAGGCAAGTCCTAATACAGCGATACCAGGCATAACTTTCTGCACATCCTGAAAAGTTTTCCTTTTTCCAAAAAGATAATTGAAAAGAAAGCCAAGGGCTACCGGTAAAATTACAGTTTCAACAATGGATACAAACATAGGCAATGCACTTAGGCTGATTTTAGTACCGCTTGCAAGGAAGGAAACTAACAGGGGTGTCATTACAGGGGATAATAATGTGGATGTAGTTGTCATTCCAACTGAGAATGCAACATCACCACCACACAGGTAAGACATTACGTTTGAAGAAACACCACCTGGACAGCATCCTACAAGAATCAACCCTAATGTAACAGCATCCGGAAGCTGTAAAACTTTGCTAAGTCCAAATGCCAAAAGAGGCATGATACAATATTGTGCAACTGCACCAATGAAGATGTCTAGAGGCCTTTTTGCTAAGATTTTAAAATCGTTGGTTGTCAAGGTAAGTCCCATGCTAAACATGATGATTCCGATGATGACGGACTGACTGGTAAATTTGTTTGCGACCATGTCAGTAAATAACTGATAATTAACCCAGTGCATCATGGCTGGAAATACAAAAGCCAGTACAGCAACAGCGATTACTACAGCAGATGTGTAGTCTGATAAAAATTTGCTTGTTTTTTGTAATAGTTTCATTTTTTCTTCCTCCTGAAATAAAGTTTGTTTCAAAAACATGATGCCTGATCAGTAGAAGTGTCTGCTTAAATAAAAAAACCTTTGTCTCTTAAAAAAGAGACAAAGGTTAAACTCTGCGGTACCACTCTTATTGCTGAATAAAATCCAGCCACTCTAAGCCATCCATCAATGGCCGGCATTATAACGTATGCCAATCGTTTCAGCTTACTGGTCAATAAAGTTCAGCTGAAATGCTCAAAGGTGATATTCATATCATTCGGGCTACTGTGTTCCACCAAACCACAGCTCTCTGTAAGTCTTTCTGATATTACTTTTCCTCATCAGCGCATTCGATTTTTGAATTGAGCTCATTATATTACGGCTTTTTTTGTTTGTCAATCATTATTTTTAAAAAATTTACGGATATGTTTGTATTGTTAAGTAAATTCAAGTTTATTTCGACTAAAGTTTGATAGAATTTCTCACACGATACTCACAAAAGAGGTGTTATAATAACTTATATTGTTATTGGAGGATAGATTTATGAAGACAATGGCCGTCAGTGTGATCAAAAATCTGTTTGTAGCCTTCATTTTAACGGTTACAGCAACCGTGATCGGCTTTATATTCCGATACTGGAATCTTCAGGAAACGAATATCGTTATTATTTATATTTTATTCGTTCTTCTTACAGCACGATTTACAAGTGGTTACGTATATGGAATTGCTGCAACAGTACAGTCATTTTTGTTATTTAACTGGTTTTTTACGGAGCCATATTACAGTTTAAAGATCAATGATCCCACATTAATATTAACTGCAGTCATTATGTTTATCACGGCTACGATAACCAGTGCTTTGACAAGTAAAGTAAAGGAAACAGCTTTGATCGCACAGGAGAAAGAAGCGGAAAGTAACGCACTTTATCAGATGACAAATCATTTAACAGATGCCACAACTTATGACAAAATAGCTTCTGTTATTGTAAAGACATTGAGCAGAATATTGGAGTGTAATGTGGCTTTTGTTTGTTTTGATGAAACAGGAACAACGGTTTCTTGTTTTATCCAGCAAAAAGGTGATGGAACACAGATCCATCGTAAACTGGAAGATCCCGTCGAATTTCAAAAACGCATGAGAAATAGTCACATTTCAGTAGATGCGGGCATGGAATTCTATGATTATCCAATTTATGGACGCACATCGTTACTTGCTGTATTACGTATTCCGAAAGAATATGGTGAAAAATTAAATGCCGCACAAAAAAGAATCATTCACGCGGCAATGGAAAGCACCTCTTTGGCACTGGATCGATTAAGTAGTTTTCATGAACAGGCAAAAAGCAGGGAAGAAGCCGTACAAGAGCGTTATAGAGGAAATCTTTTGAGAGCGATTTCTCATGATCTTCGCACACCTTTGTCAGGTATTATGGGAAACAGCGAAATGCTTATGGGGATGTCAAAAAAAGAAGATCAGAAATACGAACTGGCAAAGGATATTTATGAAGATGCAGACTGGCTTCATGGATTAGTTGAAAATATTCTCAGCCTTACAAGATTTCAGGATCAGCCTTTAAGTCTAAAAAAAGAAACTGAGGCAGTAGAAGAAGTGGTCGGAGCTGCTCTTGTTGTTTTTCAGAAAAGAATGCCAGATCGAGAAATTGATGTGGAAATTCCAGATACATTATTACTGGTGCCAATGGATGCAAGATTGATTACACAGGTTCTTGTCAATTTGCTTGATAATGCAGCAAAACACACAGCAAAAGAGCAAGAAATCAAGATCAATGTTGTAGTAAAAGAAGAGCAGAATATTGTAGAAATCTCTGTTCTGGACAGAGGCTGCGGAATCCCGCAGGCAGCTTTATCTAAAGTGTTTCAGATGTTTTATACAACAAGTAGAAAAGAAGCTTCTTCCAAGAAAGGAATAGGCATCGGACTTCCAATCTGCCAGTCTATTGTAGAAGCACATGGAGGTAAGATCTGGGCGGAAAACCGTACGAATGGAGGAGCAAAATTTACGTTTACATTACCACTGGAAGGAGAGGAAAAATGAGTACACGAAATGAGATTATTTTAGTTGTAGAGGATAACGTACAGATCCGAAACTTTATTACGTATGTACTAAAAGAAGAAGGATTTTCGACCCTAACATCCAGTACTGCTCAAGGAGCATTAACAGCCATTGTAACCCAGCATATTGATCTTATTTTGCTGGATTTGGGACTCCCGGATTTTGATGGAATGGAAGTGATCCGCAAGGTACGGGAATGGTCAGACATTCCGATTATTGTTGTATCTGCAAGAGATCAGGATAAAGAGAAAGCGGATGCACTGGATACAGGCGCTGATGATTATCTGACAAAACCATTTTCAGCGACAGAATTGATGGCAAGAATACGAGTTGCAATCCGTCATTTATCAAAGATTGGCATGAATAAGTCACAGCCGGTTTTGAAAGTTGGAGAGCTTTCTATTGACTTCGATAAACGTCAGGTGACAAAGAATGGAGAACCGATACATCTGACACCAATGGAATATAATCTTCTTTCTCTGTTGTTTAAAAATATGGGAAAAGTACTTACTACTCAGTACATTTTAAGGGAAATATATGGGGTTGGTTATGGAACAGATACACAGGCACTGAGGGCATTGATGGCCGGTCTTCGAAGAAAAATAGAGACAGTTCCTGCAAAACCACATTACATTATGACTGAGATCGGAGTAGGTTATCGTCTGATCGATGAGTAAAACAGAATAAAAAAGACATTTAAAAGATAAAAGAGTGTTTGCACACAAGGTTGTGCAGGCACTTTTTACTTTTTACGTGTGTGAATTTGAATTCTCACAGAATTCTCACACTAGATCACATACGCTCACACCAAAGTCACGGGATGGTTGTTATACTCAAGATGAAAAAGGAATTCGAAAGAAGGCGTAAACATGCGTAAAGTAATGTCGAATATGCAAGAAAAAAAACTTTTATGTTTTTGTAATGAGGCAAGGGAGCTTATTGTAGCAGGAGATTATAAAAAATGTCATGATCTTATCTGTGTAGTAATGAGTGAGTATCCAGATGCTCCACAACCTCATAATATACTTGGAATTTTGCTTGAAAAGACCGGGCATCATACAGAGGCCATGAATCATTTTCGTGCAGCACTGGCACTGGATGCTACATATGGTCCGGCAGAAGAAAATTTAGAAACATATGGCACATTCCATTGTCATGGACAATGTGTATATGGTGATCAGAATATGGATTATATTGTCAGGAGGAAATAAAATGAACTTTTTTGAAAAGAAGAATAAAGAAGAATATGTAATCATTGTTGGGTGTGGAAGACTTGGTGCAAGTCTTGCAAATACGTTATCTGATAATGATGGAAATGTTCTTATCATGGATTTATCAAAAGATTCGTTCCGACGCCTGTCAGCGACGTTTGGAGGATTATCTGTTGTTGGAAATGGAACAGATATTCAGACATTAAAAGATGCACAGATCCAAAATGCTTCGGCAGTGATCGCAGTAACAAATCATGATAACACCAATATTATGATCGCACAGCTTGCACGTGATCTGTTTCATGTAAAAAAAGTAATTGCAAGATTATATGATTCAGAAAGAGAGTCCGTATATCATGATCTTGGGATTGATACAATCTGTCCGGCAGCTCTTTCTGCAAAAGAAGTTGATAAGATATTAGGAAAAGATGAGGAGCAGGTGGAGAAATGAAAAAGACAAGAAATAAAGAAATTCTTTTAATCGGAGGACGCAGTAAAGCAAGATCACTGGCATCTTCCCTGATTTCACAAGGATATCATGTTACGGCAATTAATGATTCACGGGAAGATTGTATGAAACTTGCAGAAATGCAAGGATTAACTGTTTATTATGGTGATGGTACAAAGCCTTATGTTTTAGATGAAGCCGGTGCAGGAAACTGTCAGATTGCCATTGCACTTACATCGAAAGATGAAGATAATTTGGTTGCATGCCAGATGTGCAAACGAAATTTTGATGTAAAAAAAACAGTTTCACTTGTGTCAGATCCAGAAAAAACAGAGTTCTTCCATCAGATGGGTGTAGACAGTGTTGTGTGTGCAATATCAGCTGTGACAAATATTATTCAACAGCAGGCATTTATGGATGATCTTGTAAATATTATTCCAGTCGGGCTTGGAATGGTACAGATCATAGAAGTACATATTCCTGGAGATGCCACAGTTTCCGGGAAAAAATTATGGGAGATCGACCTTCCAAAAGAAGTAGTAGTCGGATGTATTTTAAGAAGAGATTCAGCATTGATCCCTCGAGGTGATACACGTATCAATGTAGGTGATACACTAGTTGTGATTGCTCGTAATGGTCAGGAAAATGCAGCAATTGAAGTGCTGACGGGGAGGTAAGGACCAGTGAAACAAAGATTTGCAAATTCTTCAATTATCGGAAAATTAATGATTCTGATTGGTTTATTTGTACTTGCACCTATTTTGATATTGCCATGGTATCCAGAGGATTGCAAATATATATCTGATTTTCTGATCTCAGGTGGGTCATCAGTTGTATTAGGATTACTTTTATGTCTTATTAAGGTACATCGTAAACAACATGTATGCAGAACAATCTGGAAAAC
>RCNH01000412.1_pt1 | contig 18295 bp, 17 predicted proteins | sample 2041161 | NCBI WGS metagenome assembly RCNH01 (sample SAMN09708215, study PRJNA481090) | Feces metagenome, whole genome shotgun sequencing project. | biome: feces | host: Leptonychotes weddellii | place: Antarctica: Sion Island | collected 2010-03-01 | reverse complement strand
GACGTAATCCGTGTAGAAGGAGGGCACCGAGTTTCTGGTGAGGTGCGCGTTGAAGGAGCAAAGAATTCAGCTCTCAAATTGATGGCTGCGACTCTTATGACTCCGGGCGTCTTTACTCTAGAAAATGTGCCTGACATTTCTGACGTCCACATTATGGGTAAAGTCCTTAAGCGCCTAGGCGCTACTATCGAAGTGGTTGATAAACACACTTTGATTATTGATACTACCAAGGTAGATGCATGGGAGACACCGTATGATCTCGTTGTTCAGATGCGTGCATCAACCGCAGTACTTGGACCTTTGCTCACCCGCTTTGGTAAAGCCATTGTCGCTATGCCAGGTGGATGTAACATTGGAGCTCGTAAGATAGATCTTCATATTCTCGGACTTGAGGCTCTTGGGGTTGAATTTAATGTAGAGCATGGAAATATCTATGCAGACACCCCTCACGGTCTTATTGGCTCTCACGTAACTCTTGATTTTGCGAGTGTTGGAGCTACCGAGAACCTTATGATGGCAAGTGTTTGTGCTAAGGGTACTACAGTAATCGACAATGCAGCTCGTGAGCCTGAGATTGTAGACCTTGCAAATATGCTCAACGACATGGGTGCTAACATTACAGGTGCTGGATCTCCTGTTATCACTATTGAGGGCGTTGATGAACTTCATGCAGTAACTCACCGTGTTGTTGGAGATCGTATTGAAGCGGGCACTTATATTGCCATGGCTGCTCTCTGTAAGGATCCTATTCGTGTGAGTGGATTCGATCCATCTCACCTAGGTATCGTATTGAAGAAATACGAGCAAATGGGCGTAACTATCGAATATGGCGAGGATAGCGTTTTGGTTTATCGAGATAAGCCTCTTAAGGCAATCGATATCCAAACCCTACCATATCCTGGATTCCCAACAGATATGCAAGCTCAAACCATGTGCTTATTAGCTATGGGTGAGGGAACTTCTCTCATAACTGAAAATGTATTTGAGAATCGTTTCATGTTTGCCGATGAGCTAGCTCGTATGGGCTCTGATATCGATATCAAGGGGCATCATGCTCTAGTAAAGGGTGTCGATAAGTTTAGCGGTGCTCAGGTTAAGTCACCTGATCTTCGTGGTGGAGCTGCGCTTGTTATGGCTGGATTGGTGGCTGAGGGAACAACTGTTGTTTCAGCTATTCACCATATAGACCGTGGCTACGAGGGATTCGTAGAGAAGCTTCAGGCCATGGGGGCACATGTGTACCGTGAAACTATTGAGGACTATACCGAATAGTTCCATATAAGTTTTACGACCACGACCTTTATAAATAAGGTAAATGTTCATATTCCACGCTTTTCTCTTGAGAAAGTATCATGATGGTATTGTTCTATTGAGGGAAGCGTGGTATCTTTTATTGTAAGAGTTTCACTCGTCTTACTAAATCAGATAACTATAAGGAATTAGCATGCCTAAGACTAATGAACTTCAAGATAAACATCTAACAATGGCTAACGAGGATTACCTTGAGGCCATCTATCGTATTTCTCTTTCTCAGAATAATGTTTTAGAGGTACGTTCAGTAGATATAGCCGATTTGCTCGGTGTATCAAAAGCTTCAGTATCTAAAGCACTTAATAATCTTAAGGATGAAGGATACATTGACCAGTGCCGCTATGGAAAAGTTACTTTAACTGATAAAGGTCTTGAATATGCCAAAGATCTCTGGCGTTGTCATCAAACACTTGAGAGATTCTTGGTTGAAGAGCTAGGGATTAATCCTGAAATTGCAGGCGAAGAAGCTTGCTTGATGGAGCACGCAATCTCCCAAGACACCCGTAATAAATGGGCTGAGTATATGGAGCAGCGTCGAGCTGAGAAACATGATTAATAATGATTATTTATCCGCATGGGATGTTAAGTCCGATGCGGATATTTTAGATTCAACTGAATATCTACGCAACATACTAAGAAGCTCTCTCATTGTCCAAGATACAGAGAGTGAGAATGACTTTACTTCATTGCGCTTCACACAGGATCTTACGCAAGAGCTTGAGGCTTTAGCCCCAGGCATTGACCAGGTATCCTGGATTATCCATGAACCTGAAATGCTTGGTCAATTTTACAAATCACAGATAAATCAGGGTGCAAATGTAGCTGTAGCGCAGACAGAATGTTGCGGGCTTACGGATGATGATTATTCACTTCGACTTGCTGCAAATAAGAATGCACTTCTCGAAGCTGAGAACAACGAGGCCGCTTTTTACATAGGCAATTTGGATGTAAGTGTTTTTACTTCTTTGGATTATGATGATAAAGACGCAGTTCGTAAAGCAAAAATGCTTCTTGTTAAACAGCTCGATGTTTTCTCTAATGAGGGTGCACATGGCGTATGGGTACGCATTTCGTCTCCAGATATGTTGCCGACAGTGTTGGAATCTCTCAGGCTACATCCGGAATTACCAGCAGTTTTGGCTTTCAATGTTCGTTGTATCCAGGCCATAGATCAAACCATATTAGCTGGACAAGGACTATGCGTCCGTGTTGAATCGCTCGGTGATCTCGAAGTTTTGCTTCCTGATGTATTACACGTTCAACATTCTACTAATACACGTCTCGTACTCGAAATTTCAAAGTTAGGAATGAGTGAGCAAAATGCGATGGAATTCATTGGAAAGCTGAAGAGCTTAGGAATAATGAACTTTAGACCTGGATCAGATATGTCAAGACAAGATCGTGTAGTTCTTTATTCATTTATCTAATTTAAAAATCATGTTAAAACCGTTAATTAGTTTAAATAATTAACGGTTTTATTATTTAAGTATGCATCTGTGTTCAATGAAGCTATCTGTTCTAAGTTTTGATAGAATATCAAAGGTTATGCACTTTTCTCATAACCGTACTTAATTTAATCAATCTATAAGATGCATCACATAGTATGCCATATATAAAATTCACGGAGGATATACGTGAAAGCTATTATTCCAGCTGCTGGATTAGGAACACGTTTCCTACCGGCAACGAAATCTGTTCCAAAGGAACTTTTACCAGTGCTTGATAAGCCTGTTATTCAATATGTTGTCGAGGAGGCATTGGCTCCTGCTGAGGTTGACGAGTGCATCATTGTTAATTCTCATGACAAGAAGCAGATCAATGAATACTTTGCATCAAATGAAGCTCTCGAGGGTATTCTTAAAGAGCGTGGCAAACACGAACTAGCTCAGAAAGTTAAAGATGTTTCTGACCTACCTGTTTCCTTCGTATATCAAGATGAGCCAAAAGGACTCGGGCACGCTGTTGCTTGCGCGTCAGAATGCGTAGGAGATGAGCCTTTCTTTGTTCTTCTTGGTGATTACTTTGTACCTGACTGCAAGATTAACTCCGAGATGCAGCGCGTTTCTCAAGAGCATGGCGGTGCATCAGTTATCGCAGTTGCTCCTGTTGAGCTCAACGAAGTAGATCGCTATGGAATTATTGCAGGTGAATGCATTGGTTCTATCGATGGTGATAGCTGTGATGAGTATGATGAGGGAGCTGTTTGGAAGGTAACAGGACTTGTTGAAAAGCCTAAGCCTGAGGATGCTCCATCACGTCTTTTCATCGTTGGTCGTTATCTATTATCACCTCGTATCATGGATCTTCTCAAATCACAAACCCCAGGTGCTGGAGGAGAAATTCAGCTTACTGATGCCATGGAGCGCCTGTTGGATAATGAAGAGATGTATGCAGTTGTAGTTGATCCTAAACGTGGTTGCGATACTGGTACTCCAGTTGCATGGGCTGCTACAAATGCACGCATGGCACTTGCTGGTGATAATCATGCAGATTTTCGTGATGCTTTAGGTCACACAAATCTTTAAAAGTAACTCTTACGTGTAGATAGGTGCAGATTCACAACATAGTTGTTAGTCTGTAACATCCAAACTGTAAAGGGGTCCGCCATGAACATCATAAGTTTTGATGCATATGGCTGGCGAGCAAAAAATGGCGAAGAAGTTAACGTCGAAAATATTGCTCGCGTCGCAGACGGACTTGGTGCTTACTGGTCTGATAAATATAACAATTCAATAATATATATTGGCTATGACTCCCGAATTGACTCGGGAGTTTATGCTGATGTTATCGCACAGGTATTATCCAAATATGGTCTTAGGCCTCGTGTATCAGATCAGATGTGCCCTATTTCAGCACTAAATTATGCCACAGCATCGGATAATGAGTGTATGGGTTCAGTCATGATAACTGCAAGCAGTAGTTCTGCTCAATATAGCGGTTTATCCTTTCGCAATCCAAATGGATGTAATTTGAGTGCGGAGGAACTTCGAACTATAGAAGGCCTCATCCCTGTGGTCGTTGATGATTACAATTGCGACGTTGAATATGTCGATATAATTTCACCGTATCTTCGAGCACTATCGCATCTAGTCGATACTGATCTTATTGGTAAATCAGGTTTAACTGTATTGCTCGATCCAATGTATGGCTCTTCAAAAGATACGTTAGCAACATTTCTTGCAGATATGGGTCTCGACGTTATTGAAATGCACGGAGATGATTCATTCGATTTCGATGGTTTATGTCCACGCGTGGTTGAACCTTGGATTGACGAGTGCGAGCGCGCTACGGTTAATTTAGGTGCAGATGTAGGATTTGCCCTTGACGGAGATGCCGATCGTGTAGCTGTTGTTGATTCCACTGGTCATTTTATTGGTCCACATAAGCTCTCAAGTCTTATCGCTCTTCACCTCATTGAGGATAGAGGATGGGACGGAAGAATATGTATGCCTGTGACTGGTTCCTCTTATCTGAGAAGGGTAGCGCAGACCTGTCAGCGACCTCTCACAACGGTGCCTATGGGCTTTTCTTGGCAGGTACAGGAAATGCTTAAAAGCGATGTCTGCATGGGGTCTGATACTTTTGGTGGACTTGCATATGCCGACCATCTCTACGAGCGCGATGGTTTTCTTACCATCCTCTTGTTCCTCGAAATGATGGCCTATCGAAAGAAAGGCGTCTCTGAGCTTGTTCATGACTTAGAAGAGCGTTTTGGCGTTCTCTATTATGGAAACAAAGCAGTGGGTCTGGATAGCGCCTTTGCTCAAATGATAAATAATGTTCTTCCAGGCTATAACCCACAGGAAGTTGCTGGTAGATATCCAATCTCTGTTTCTCATGGTGATGGACTTCGTGTTGATTTCGAAGATGGATCTTGGGCTTTAATGCGTCCTTCTCGCACCACAGAAGAGATAAAGATATATGCCGAGGCGCCAACTCTCCTCGATAGAGACGAGTTGTTGCAAGGTATGATTCAAATCTCCCGAGAACTATATAATTAATTCTGAAAGACCTCTTCATTATGGGAGGTCTTTTTCGTTATTCTCGTATTAAACTAGCGTTTCTAAGAAAACAACCGTTTACCAGATACATATGTGCTTTTACTACCAAGTTTTATTTTCTGGTATAAGATACATAAGCCGGCGAGCATCTTAAAGTGATAATTTGCCGGAGAAATATAAAATCGCTGTAATAGCTTCAAGAAAGCTGAAGAAAAAAAGAGGAAGGGCAATTATATGAAACTTGCAATCGCATCAGAGAACGGTAATGTATTTCAGCATCTAGGTCAGACTCCTGAATTTGTTATTTATGACATCCAGGACAATATGATTGCAGGTGAGCAATTGCTCGATTGCAACGGAGTAACTCACTGTGCATTGATTGAATTATTGGCTGAAAATGGCGTTAACGAACTCATCGTTGGTGGTATGGGAGCTCATGCTGTAGATAAATGTGCTGCTCTTAACATCAAAGCTCACCTCGGAGTTTCTGGTGATGTTCGCGTAGCTGTAAAGCAATACATCGAAGGTGACCTTGTTGCAAACGGATCTGTATGCACAGAGCACCACGATCACCACCATCACGCAGATCACAAGTGCAACCACTAATCTATATTATCTAGTTTAAGAATTTATTCTTTATCTAGATTAACTCAACGCCTGAATATACAAATTTAGGCGTTTTTTATTATGTCTTTTCATTTATTTCGATAGAAGTGTACATGTGAGACAAAATATTCTATATAATGAACGTTGACGATAGATGTGCGTCAATATAACGCATTATCAACTATCAAATGCACCACTTTTATCGGGGTCTGCACACAATTAGATGCAGACAAAATTGTATGGGAGGATGTATGAAGAAGGGTTTTGGTAAGAGAGCACTCGCAGCGCTCGCTGGTGTTGCTGTTGTTACTACTCTTGTTGGTTGTGGTAATGCAGCTCAAAGAAAACAAAAGACAACACTTAATGTATTCGCTGCTGCTTCAATGACAGAGTCATTGACTACTGTTGCAGACAAGTACATGGCTGAGCACCCAGATGTTGATGTTAAGCTCACCTTTGATTCTTCAGGAACTTTGAAGAAGCAGATTGAACAGGGTGCAGATTGTGATATCTTCATCGCAGCTGGTCAGAAGGCTATGAATGGTCTTGATGTTAACGATACCAAAGTTAACAAGGATGGCAAGGACTTCCTCGCTCCTAACACTCGTTTTAACATTTTGCAAAATGAGGTTGTACTCGTAGTACCTAGTGGCAACCCTAAGCATGTTGAGAGCTTCGAAGGACTCGCAGAGGATCTTCAGAAGGGTGGCGACTTCAAGTTCGCAATGGGTAATTCCGATGTTCCTGTTGGACAGTACACCGCAAAGATTTTGAAGTACTTCCATCTTGATGAGAAGAAGTTGGCTGATGAGGGTGTAATTACCTATGCTAACAATGTTAAGGAAGTAGCAGAGCAGGTTCGTTCTGGTGCTGTAGACGCTGGTGTTGTTTACGCAACAGATGCTTATTCTCAAAAGCTTGATAAGGTAGCTTCAGCAACTAAGGAAATGTGTGGAGAGGCTCTTTATCCATGTGCAATCATGAAAGATACTAAGCACATGCAGCAGTCTGAGGACTTCGTTAAGTTCCTTAGGGGTAAATACGCTTCTGAGCAATTCCAGAAGGTTGGATTTATTCCACTAGCTGAAGAGAAATAGGCGTTACAAAAAATCACGTTTAAGTTTATGCGTTTTAAGGTGTAATGCCTTAAAACGCATTTCGATTTTGATAGCAAAAAGTTAAAGCTATTTAACCCTTCTGAAAGGGGTATTCATGGATTGGTATCCTTTATATAACTCCCTGCGCATTGCTCTTTGTTCTACAGTTATCGTTTACTTTTTAGGTATTTGGCTCGCTAACATTGTTGCCAGAGCCCATCCTATTGTAAAAGGTATCCTAGACGTTGTTTTGACACTTCCTCTTGTACTCCCACCAACTGTTGTTGGATTTTTGCTTTTGCGCCTGTTGGCTCCTAAGACAACATTCGGAGGATGGGTTTATGATATGTGGGGTATTCGACTTGTTATGACATGGCAGTCTGCAATCGTTGCCACCACTGTTGTAAGTTTCCCTCTTATGTATAGAACCGCCCGTGGTGCCTTCGAAAGTTTTGATACAACTCTCGCTGACGCTGCACGTACACTCGGAAGAAGTGAGCGCTGGATTTTCTGGCGTGTAAAGATGCCTAGCAGTAGACAGGGAATCATTGCAGGTTGTGTTCTAGCATTCGCTCGTGGTCTTGGTGAGTATGGTGCAACATCAATGGTTGCAGGATATACTCCTGGAACTACGGCGACTGTATCTACAACCGTCTATCAGCTTTGGCGTATTGGCGAAGATGCACTTGCAATGAAGTGGGTATTTGTGAACCTTGCGATATCAGCAGTGGTATTGCTTGCGATGAACTATTTTGAAGGTCGTAATAAAGTCGAGTCAGGACGTATGTAATGGGACTACACGTAGACATAAAAAAACAGGTTCCAGAGTTCCACCTGGACGTAGCGTTTGATCTCGAAGACCATGAAGTTCTTGCTCTTCTTGGAGCATCAGGCTGTGGTAAATCGATGACGCTTAAGTGCATTGCAGGCGTTATGACTCCTGATGAGGGAGAGATTATTCTCAATGACAGAGTCTTGTATTCTTCTGAAAAGGGAATCAATCTTCCTCCGCAAGAGAGGCATATTGGTTATCTATTCCAACAGTATGCCCTTTTCCCAAAGATGAATGTTATCCAAAATGTGATGACTGCAATTTTAACTGGCTCAAAAGCCGAACGTAAGAAAAAAGCCCAAGAAGCACTTGATATCATGCATGTAGGAGATCTTTCAAAGAAGATGCCTTACGAAATATCAGGAGGTCAGCAGCAGCGTGTTGCTATGGCTCGTATCTTTGCATCAAGTCCTGAAATCATTCTTTTGGATGAGCCTTTAAGCGCACTTGATTCATTTTTACGTTGGCAGCTCGAACTGGAATTGATGGAGCAGTTGAAGCGCTTCCCTGGTGCTGTATTTGTTTCTCATAATCGTGATGAAGTAGCTCACCTGTGTGAGAACGTTGTTATTCTTACACGTGGCAATGCGCAACCTAAGATCCCTGTCGATACAATGTTCGACGATCCCAGAACTTACGGAGCAGCAGTTATTTCTGGTTGTAAGAACTTCAGTGACGCAACTGTAATTGATCATGAAACCCTGGATTGTAAGGAATGGGGTGTTGAGCTTAAAACAACATGTCATATTTCTGATCGTGTTAATCATGTTGGATTACGTGCGCATCAATTTACAACACATGGTGACGTCAATGCCATTCCATGTAAGATAGACAGAGTAATTCCGGCTCCATTTTCCGAGATTGTAATGCTGTCTACGCCAGGCGGAAAAGAAATTCGATGGGAAGTGGATAAGCAATTTTGGCTTGACCTCAACAATCCAAAAGAAATCGTATTGTATATAGAACCGGCACATGTGATGCCTTTGGAGGATAGTATTGCTAGATAACGAAGGAAGAAGTATTTCCTACCTGCGCCTCTCAGTTACAGATAGATGCAATTCAAGATGTATCTATTGCATGCCTAAAGATGGAGTTCCTATGCTCTGTCATAAGGATATTCTTACCTACGAAGAGCTTGTAGAAATAGTTAAAGCCACAGCGGAGCTAGGAGTTACTAAAGTTAGGCTTACAGGAGGTGAGCCTCTAGTACGCCGAGGTATCGTAGATCTTGTCGGTATGATTAAGGATATCGATGGTGTTGATGAGATAGCTCTTACCACCAATGCAACGCTCTTAGCACCAGTTGCACAGGAGTTAAAAGATGCAGGACTTGACCGTATAAACGTAAGTCTTGATACGCTCAACCCTGAAAAATATAAAAAGATTACTCGTATGGGTTCTCTTGAAGATGCTTTAGCGGGACTTGAGGCTGCAAAAGCAGCAGGCTTTACGCATACAAAGATCAATAGTGTATTGATGGGTGGAGTTAATGACGATGAAATTCGCGACCTCTGCCTTATGTGCAAAGACGAGCCATATTCCTTGCGTTTTATCGAGCTGATGCCAATTGGTGAATGTGCCGATTGGCCAAGGGAAAGATTTATATCCGGTGAGGAAGTACTTGCAAAGGTACCTGAGCTCACTCAGCATACTGGCCAAGACGGCGTTTCAACGGTTTACACTGGTGAAGGCTGGAAGGGTTCTGTAGGTTTAATTCGTCCAATGTCAAACCGCTTCTGTAAGGACTGCACGCGCATCAGAGTAACAAGTGACGGAAAACTAAAGCCTTGCTTGCACTCATCAACAGAGATTCCTCTCAGAGGGCTACATGATGATGAGCTCCGAGATGCTATACGTCAGGGAATTATGATGAAGCCTGCAAAACATGAGATGGACGAAACGCATGCCAGTGAATCTGCTCGTGCGATGAATGAAATCGGAGGCTAAATGTCTGAATTAACACACATCAACGAGCAAGGTCGAGCTCGCATGGTTGATGTTTCAAATAAGGAAAAGACTAAGCGTATTGCCAAGGCTTCAGGTCGTATTCTCATGAATGAACATACCTTGAGTCTTATTCAAGGTGGCAATATGAAGAAGGGCGACGTGCTAGCCGTCGCTCAGGTTGCAGGTATTATGGGTGCTAAAAACTGCTCATCCATGATTCCTATGTGTCATCCAATTAGTCTTACAGGCGTTGATATTAATTTCGAATATATCGAGGGACCTGAAGAGCACGGTGTTTTCATAGAAGCAACTACACGTTGTCTAGGTGAGACCGGCGTTGAGATGGAAGCAATTTGCGCTGTTAGCTGTGCTGCTTCTACTATCTATGATATGTGTAAGGCTGTTCAGCGCGACATGGTAATTACTGACATTCAGCTTGAAGAAAAAGACGGTGGCAAATCAGGCCACTTCAAAAGGGAGAGTAAATAACATGGCAATCAAGGAAGAATACGGAGAGGTATTGGCTGTATGCATTAGCGAAAAGAAAGGTGTTCGCAAGCATCCAGTTGATCAAGTAACTATTCGCGTAGGAGAGGGAATCGTTGAAGATTCTCATTCAGGCAACTGGCATCGCCAAGTATCAATCCTTGCTGATGAGTCAGTTGACGTCATGCGTGAGCTCGAAATTGCTGATTTCGTTTTGAGTGCTGGTGACTTCGCTGAGAATATCCTTACACGCGGTGTTGAGCTTAAAACCTTGCCAGTAGGCACTGCAATCACTATTGGTGATGTTAACTTCTGTGTTACTCAAATTGGAAAAGAATGCCATCACAACTGCGAAATCAGACAGATTGTAGGAACGTGTGTAATGCCTAAAGAGGGTATTTTTGTTGTAGCTCAAAACGATGGAATTATCCGTCCTGGAGACAAAGTCTGCGTAAAGAGGTATGAACATGAAACTCATTAAGACTGAAGATGCTGTCGGACACGTACTTGTTCACGATATGACCCAGATTATCCCAGGTGTTTCAAAAGGACCACGTTTTCGTAAGGGTCATGTAGTTAAAGAGGAAGATATTCCAGTTCTTCTATCTATGGGTAAAGAGCATCTCTACGTATGGGAGATGGACGAGAATATGGTTCACGAAAATGATGCAGCTCTTCGCCTAGCAGATCTTATTGCTGGAGAAGGTTGTGATAAGAGTGAGCCTTCAGAAGGAAAAGTACAAATTATCGCTAATACCGACGGTGTGCTTCTAATCGATTCAGAGCGTTTCCTAAAGATTAACTCACTTGAAGAGATTATGGCTGCGTCACGTAAGGGTAATTTCCCAGTTAAGAAGGGTGATTACCTCTGCGGAACTCGCGTTATTCCTCTTATTGTTGAGGAGGAGCGTCTTGCAAAGGCTGAAGCTCTTAAGACGGATGAAGACATCATGAAAGTTGTTCCTTTTAAGCTTCGCCGTGCTGCCATCATCACAACCGGATCTGAGGTATACAAAGGCCTTATTGAGGATAAATTCACTCCAGTTGTCGAGCGAAAGCTCAATGAGTTCGGTGTCGAGATGGTCCATCATACTTATGTTGATGATGAGATGGAGCATCTAATTGAAGCTATCGAGGATGCGCGTGCTCAAGATGTTGACTTCATCCTGTGTACAGGCGGCATGAGCGTTGATCCTGATGATAATACGCCAGGTGCAATTTCTCGCTCAGGTGCCAAGATTGTTACATATGGTGCTCCTGTTCTTCCTGGAGCAATGTTTGTTCTTGGTTACTTTGATGACGATACTCCAATCGTTGGACTACCTGGATGCGTAATGTTTGCAGGTCGTACAATCTTCGATCTCGTACTTCCTCGTATCTGCGCTGGAGTTAAACTTGAAAAGAAGGATTTCTTCGAGTTGGGCGAAGGCGGACTATGTCTCGAGTGTGAGGTTTGCACCTATCCAGTTTGTCCTTTCGGAAAGTAGGTCAACATGAGCGAGAATAAAGCTTGCCATAAGCATCACCATCACCATGAGCTCTCAGAGGATGAGAAAAAGCTTATCTATACTGCTTGCGTTATAACTGTATCCGATAGAGGATATCGCAAGGAGCGTGAGGATGCATCAGGACCTGTACTATGTGAATTGCTCAAAAACAAAGGCTATTCTATCGAGCATACTGAAATAGTTCCTGATGATATTGATAGCATCGTAACTGCTCTTAGGGAAGCTTCAAAGAAAGATATCGCCCTTATCGTAACCACAGGAGGCACAGGTTTTGCTCCTCGTGATGTTACGCCGGAAGCTACCCAGATAGCATGCGATAGAATGGCTCCGGGCATCGGTGAAGCTATGAGGGCTGCTTCGATGAAAATCACTTCACGTGGATGCTTAAGTCGTGCTACTGCAGGTATTATTAACAGAAGTCTTGTCGTTAACGTGCCTGGTAGCCCTAAGGCCGCATCAGAAAACTTAGATAGTGTTATAGACCCTATCGCTCATGGCCTTCTTATGCTTCGTGGCGGCACTCAAGATTGTGCAAAACTTAATGATTAGAATCTATGATTGTATGTATGTAATATAGGTGGGAGAGGTAATGACTAAAGAAGAATTTTATAAAGTGCTTAAAGAGAAGTTTGAAGCTGTTGTCAGAGAAAATGCTCTCGATATCGACGAGCTTTCAGTTACTACAAAAGGCTTAACTCCTGAAGAGGCTATAGGTATTACACTCAGAAAGGATTTTCCTATTCTTGAGGGTAAAGAAGTTATGTTGCAGGCGAACTACAAAGGTAGCGCTGGTCAAGCCTTTACCTCTACTCCTGTTGAATTTGCAGGAACACTTCGAGATGTACTCTCTGGCGATATTGAAAATGATGATCTTGCACTGGCACTTTACATAGCAACAATGAATGCTGTTCTTCGTCATCTGGGTATGGTCCAAGATACCGTTCATTGTAGAAATGAAGGACCAGAAATTTGTGCAGATAAGTACGTCGAATACCTAAAGGATACATACGGCTCTGACGCAAAGATTTTGCTCGTAGGCTATCAAGCTGCCTTCGCAGCTCATTTAAGCGGTCACTTCAATTTCCGTTGCATCGATCTGAATCCTGAAAATATTGGCAAGGATATTAACGGAACGATTGTTGAAGATGGTCACGACTTTGAGTCGTTTAGAGACTGGGCTGATGTAATAATGTGTACAGGCTCTACCATCGCAAATGGTTCTGTTGTCGATTATATCGGTCTTGATAAAGATGTAATTTTCTACGGAACATCAATTGCTGCAGCCGCTGAGTTAATAGGACTTAAACGTCTTTGTTTTTGCGGTGAATAAATTACTTTATACGCATGGAGCACACGTTGCTTCATGCGTTTTTCATTGTATACAGCGCTCTATACTGCTTGTATTTCTCTATGTCGTATAATAGAGCAAGTTGGGGGTGGATAAGTGCTGGTGTGCTTCGCGGTCTTCAAAACCGTTGTGGGTGCCTAAAGGTTAACCCGGGTAGGTTCGATTCCTGCCCCCTCCGCCATTATTTATATTGTTAAGGATTTATTTATGACGAATAAAGAGCTTCTTTGCACTATTCCAAAAATCGATAAGCTTTCTCAGGATCCTCGTCTTCTTTCATATAACGAGCTTTCTTCCGAAAAGGTAAATGAAGTTCTTAGATCTCTTATCGACGATATTCGTCAAAAATTACTTGCTCATGAAATAGATATAGTTCCATCTTCAGAGGATATAGTATCTCGAGCTATAGAAAATCTAGATGAATGGAAACGTGCGCGTCTAGCTCCTGTCGTTAATGCTACAGGAGTAGTTCTTCATACCAATTTCGGTAGAAGCCCTCTTGGAAAAGATGTTTTAGCTGAAGCTATGGCGGTTTGTGAATCATACTCCAATTTGGAATATGACATCTCCAATGCTAATCGTAAATCGCGTTCACTTGAGATAGAAAAAATGATTTGCGATTTAGTGGGCGCGGAGGATGCGATTATTGTAAACAATAACGTAGCAGCTATAACACTTTGTCTGAATAGCCTATCTTTAGGAAAAGAAGTAATTCTTTCAAGAGGTGAAATGGTTGAAATAGGCGGTTCATTTCGTCTTCCAGAAATTATCGATTCATGTGGATGCAGGCTCGTTGAAGTAGGCACAACAAACGTTACTCGTATTCAGGATTATAGCGATGCAATAAATGGCGATTCAGCCGTTATTCTCAAGGTAAATCAATCTAATTTTGCCTTCGTTGGATACTCTGAAGAGGCAGATTTATCTGAACTCACAGAACTTGCTCACGACAATGGCCTCCCTTGTATCTTTGATATGGGATCTGGAGTCATCTTTAGCCTAGAGCGATTTGGTATAAACGAAATAACCGTTTCTAAGGCACTTGCCTCAGGCGTGGATCTTGTTACCTTTAGCTGCGACAAATTATTAGGTGGACCTCAAGCCGGTGTTATCGCAGGTAAAAAAGAATATATTGATCAGATCCGTAATAATCCTTTATTGCGAGCATTACGAGTGGATAAATTTACTCTTGCTGCGCTTCAAGCCACATTAAGTAAATATAGTTCATTTTCCCAGGCATCCCAAACTATACCTGCGTTGAAGATGTTGGGTGCTAGTCAGGAAAATCTTCACGATAAAGCTTCTTTGATTTATAGCCTGGTACTTGATAGCTTGAATGATTCTGTTCGAAGTAGTGTTGAGGGCGGGCACGTTCTTGCTATCGAAGAAATAAGCGATACGCCAGGTGGCGGCTGTGCGCCAGCAACACTTTTGCCAGGATATGCTCTTTCAATTTCAACGTCTGATTCCGATAGAATTCTAAAAAGATTAAGGCATCTATCAACGCCTATTATTGCATGTAGACGTGATGATAAAGTGCTATTTAGTGTACGAACCATCCTTGATTCCCAAATTGAATATGTGGCATCAAGTATTTCTGAAATCCTAAATACCTTACTGGGTGAGCAAAATGCGTAATTGTATTATTGGCACAGCAGGACATGTAGATCATGGTAAAACAGCTCTCATTAAAGCTTTGACCGGTTTGGATACAGACAAACTGGCTGAAGAAAAGAAGCGAAAAATTACTATCGATCTAGGTTTTGCTCATCTGGATACAGGAGTAGAAGAAGAGCGTTTTTCTATCATTGATGTGCCGGGTCATAAAGATTACTTAAAGAATATGTTGACCGGCTCATACGGCATCGGCTTCGTTCTTCTGGTCGTTGCCTTAAATGAGGGAGTTATGCCTCAAACAAAAGAGCATTTGGATATATTAAATGCTCTTAATGCTCAAGATGGAATAATTGTCTTTACGAAAGCTGATTTAGTAAGTGATGATTCTATACGCAGTAAAGCATACGATGATGTTGATAGGCTCGTTGCCGACTCATTCCTTGCGACAGCTCCTCGTATAGAAGTTTCAACTGCCACTGGTCATAACATCGAATTATTACGAGAAGAAATTATCTCTCGTATCAGAACTTTGCCAGAGTATGAAGACACGGGTAAAGACAATTTCTATCTGCCTTTGGATCGTTCTTTTACGATAGATGGATTAGGAACTGTTGTAACGGGTTCGCTCATAAAGGGTAGTTGTAAACAAGGTGACACACTTTATTTAAATCCAGGAAGTCTCCCAGTAAAAGTAAGATCACTTCAGACATTGAACTCAGATGTACAAGAATGTAAACCTGGTCAGCGCGTAGCTATAAACCTCACAGGTGTGCAAAAGAATACTGTAAAACGTGGATCTGTTTTGACAGGTACAAGGGTTTCTTCTTCGAGCAGAATTCTTTGTGAGATCTCAGTGTTTAATGATTCTAGGCAAACGCTCAAAAACGGTTCCCGTGTATTTATAAGCGTAGGAACATCGCGCATCGAAGGACGCATCACATTTCTCAATTGCGATACTATTGCAGGAGGAGAAAGTGGATATTGTGTTCTATATCTGCAAGAAAAGTATCCTTTTGTTTTCGAAGATAGATTCATTGTTCAGGATATGACCTATGCGACTCCAGTTGCATCAGGCGTCGCTCTTGATAGTAATCCGGGAAGGATTAAGAGGTTTGACTCAACTACAATCGAGTATCTCGACGCTTTATCGAGCAACAACCCTGAGCGTATGGTACTTACTGCTATCGAACATAGTCCAAATTCTCTCTATACAGTGCTAGATATAGCTAAGAGGTTCAATTTAACGGTAGCAATCGTAGATGAAGCTATAGATACCTATCGTTCACAAGGTGATATAGAACTTGTAGGAAAATATCTAATATCAAGAAGTTTGCTTGATGAAATCAACCATAATGCCACTGAATTGGTTTCCTCTGTCGGCAAAGATAACTCATGCATTAGCAAGGCTACACTTCTCAAGAGGATGCAGCAGAAACATTATCTTCCGGATGGGCAATATACATCATGGTTCGACTCCGCAGTAGATTCAGGCGTAATCGTAGATGATGGTAGGAGTGTAAGGCTTTCTGGAACGAAACAGAATCAACCCGAACGTCAAAATGACGTTAAGGTCCAGATCATGTCCACGCTTAAGCACGCCGGTTTCAGGGGCATGTCCATTTGTGAGATTGAATCACAATTTGGTAATACAGCAAAAAGTGAAATCAAGGGCTTGTTATTCGAAGGGGATATTGTTCAGCTCACTTCAAATATAGTAATAAGTAAAGAATGCTTTACTGAAGCGCTATCGACCGTGGAGCAACTTTATAGCGAGACGAATACCATTTCGCTTCCTGAATTTCGTGATGCACTTGGTATATCTCGAAAACCTGCTCAGGTCTTACTTGAAGCATTTGATGCACGTGGCATCACCTGTCGAATGGGTGATAAACGCTGTTTAAAACAAAACAAAAATTAAAAAACAGACTCACTTCCAACAAGGGAGTGAGTCTGTTTTCATATCTTTTATTCTTTAAACGAAGATTTTGCTTCTTCAAGATAGCTATAAAAGGAATATTTAGAGATCTGGAAGAAATCGCATGCTTTTTGGCTGGATTTCGCAATGAGGAATGCTCCGCGACTATCGAGGTATCCAATTGCACGAATTCTTTCGTCTTTTGTCATGAGTGCCGCTGGCTTTCCAACATAGAGTTCGCATTCAGCAAAAAGGTCATCTAACAGGTCTGCCACATTTCTTGTAATTGGCTCAGGTACAGGTGAAGCATCTGGGTCAATACCTAAGAAAGCGCTGAGTCCATTTTGGCATGCAGTTAATAAGGTGATATCAAAATTGAAACCAAGAATGCCGGTCACCTTGTGATCTGGACCGTAAATAAAGACCGTTGAAGATTTCAATATTTTTCCGTCAGCAGTTTTTGTAAGATAAGGTCCTGCATAGTCCATGCCGTCAACATTTCCATGGATTGCTTCAAGAACAACGTGGGAAGGTCCATCACCAATTTGGCGTCCGGATATATGTCCATTTTCAATTGCAATAATCGAATGATTGATGTCCTCGGCTTCAAGATTGTGTACTACAACTTCACAATTTGGTCCAAGGAGCTGTGCTAAACAACGCGCAAGATGCGTGTAAGATTCCATTTGTTCCGAAGTCATAGCTTCCTCCACTACCTGAATTTTTGTTTGGTTTATACTCACATATTTTATGATTTTTTGCAAATGATTACACAAATTCACCGTTTACGGCACTTTTATTGCCAATTGTGGACAACAGAAAATTATTCTTCACAACGGCTTTGAAATATGGTAAAACTGAATTGTACAAACTTTTTGTTTGGTAGGCAGAATAATATTCTGTTACTCAGATAAAAGATTAGGGAAGTAGTTAATTCGTCAAAAGAAGGAGTCAGTATGGCGAAAGATCGCATTTTGTGGACAGACAACCACGTTAAAAAAAGCGATGACAAGTGCTTGAGTATCATGTCACTTGATAACGTAGCTCGCGCTCGTGCATTTCACAAGAGTTTCCCACAGTACTCTGTAACTCCACTTGCAAAGCTTGATGGACTTGCAAAGCACCTTGGCATTAACAACCTTTGTGTAAAGGACGAGAGCTATCGTTTTGGTCTTAACGCATTTAAGGTTCTTGGTGGATCTTTCGCAATGGCTAACTACATTGCAGAAGAGTGTGGTCGCGATGTTGCAGACATGACATACGACTACTTGACCTCTGATGAGCTTGCTAAGGACTTCGGTCAGGCAACTTTCTTTACCGCTACTGACGGTAACCACGGACGTGGTGTTGCATGGGCTGCAAACAAGCTCGGCCAGAAGGCTGTTGTACACATGCCTAAGGGTTCAACTCAGCCTCGCTTCGATAACATCGCAGCTGAGGGTGCTGAGGTAACCATCGAAGAGGTTAACTACGATGAGTGCGTACGTATGGCTGCTGCTGAGGCAGAGGCTTGCGAGCGTGGTGTTATTGTTCAGGATACCGCTTGGGAAGGTTACGAGAAGATTCCTGCATGGATCATGGAGGGATACGGAACCATGGCAAACGAGGCTGCAGATCAGCTCCGTTC
>RCNH01000411.1_pt1 | contig 18299 bp, 17 predicted proteins | sample 2041161 | NCBI WGS metagenome assembly RCNH01 (sample SAMN09708215, study PRJNA481090) | Feces metagenome, whole genome shotgun sequencing project. | biome: feces | host: Leptonychotes weddellii | place: Antarctica: Sion Island | collected 2010-03-01 | reverse complement strand
GGTTCGATTCCGGCTCTGGGCATACTTTTAAAAGATGCTTAAGCTCAATAATATAATATGTAATATGCGGGTGTAGTTCAATGGTAGAACACTAGCCTTCCAAGCTAGATACGTGGGTTCGATTCCCATCACCCGCTTTTTTGCTACCCATTTATATGAAATACAAGAGAATTTGCAGTGAGTTCAATGGAAAAAAGCATTCTAAGGAGAGCATATGGAGATTTTTTTGCCTGAAAAAGTGAATTTTATTATAAATAGATTGAAAGAAAACGGTTATGAGGCATATGCAGTTGGCGGCTGTGTAAGAGATTCTATACTAGGGAGAGCACCGGACGACTGGGATATCACAACATCAGCGACGCCAAACGAGACGAAGGGATTGTTTAAAAGAACATTTGATACAGGAATTGAGCATGGAACGATTACTGTGCTGATTGACAAAGAGGCGTTCGAGGTGACTACGTATCGTGTGGATGGGGAATATGAGGACAGCAGGCATCCGAAGGAGGTTGTCTTTACAAGAAGTCTAAAGGAAGATCTTTTACGAAGAGACTTTACGATTAATGCGATGGCGTACAACGATGATGAGGGATTGGTAGATATTTTTGGTGGAATTAAGGATCTCGAACAAAAGATGATTCGTTGCGTCGGCAATGCGGGAGAGCGCTTTGGGGAAGATGCACTTCGAATCTTACGGGCAGTACGGTTCGCAGCGCAGCTCGGTTTTGAGATTGAGAAGGACACGATGAGAGGTATCAGGGAACTTGCACCTACGCTCGCTAATATCAGTGCAGAGCGAATTCAGGTGGAGCTGATTAAGATGCTTGTGTCGCCGAACCCGGGCCTATTTAAGCTTGCGTATGAGCTTGGAATTACAAAAGTGATTCTTCCAGAATTCGATGAGATGATGTGTACGGAGCAAGAGACGCCACACCACATGTATTCGGTTGGTATGCATACATTGAAAGCTGTCGAGCAAGTCAGAGCGGATAAGGTCTTAAGACTTACTATGTTGCTTCATGATGTTGCAAAGCCACAGATGAAGACAGTGGATGAAGATGGAGTTGCTCACTTTAAGTTGCACGATTTCAAAGGAGCGGAGCTTGCTAAGAGAATTTTGAAAAGGCTGAAGTTTGATAATGAGACAATTGGTAAAGTGACAAAGCTTGTACAGTATCACGATTACCGCATGCCGTCACAGCCCCAAAATGTCAGAAGAGCCATGTACAAAATTGGAGAAGAACTGTTTCCATATTATCTAGAGATCAGAAAAGCAGATACGATGGCACAAAGTGAATACATGCGAGAGGAGAAGCTTCAGAACATTGCAGGGATTGAACAGTGCTACAAAGAGATTTTGGAGAAAAAAGAATGTGTTTCTTTGAAAAACCTGGCAGTCACAGGAAGTGATCTGATTGCAGACGGCATGCAGTCGGGAAAGCAGATTGGTGCTGTGTTACATGCACTGCTGGAGCTTGTGATTGAACACCCAGAAGAAAATGTAAAAGAAATCTTGTTAGAGCACAGCAGAAAGTTGCGTGAGGCAACTCTTTTTTAGAAATATACATACTTGGCAGATGCCCGTCATACATTTAGAAAGAAAAAGAATAGGAAATAATGAATGTAGGGGGCAACAATGAAAGAGAATGAAGCAAGTGTGTTGGATCAATATGATATAGATATAAAAAGCACCCGCAGAATCAGGGGTGCTATTTTATGTGATACGAATCAAGGGATCTTTGTACTTAGAGAAGTCATGATTTCGCAAAAACGAATTCCAATGCTGTATAAACTATATACGCATTTGCTGGAAATGGGATGTGATAAAGTAGATGCGATCATAGAGAATAAAGAGCATGAATTGTTCAGCACATCAGATGAGGGAATGAGGTATATAGTAAAACGTTGGTATGATGGAAGAGAATGTGATATTCATAAAGAAAATGAGATTGTGGAGGCGTCTGGAAACCTCGCAAAACTCCATAAAGTCCTAAGAGAACCAATTGATTTTGGAGAAGCTTCTGAGAACTTTGTTATGGAAGGGGAAGATTTGAGAAGGGAATACTACAGACATAACAGGGAGTTGAAAAAAGTTCGCACATTTATCCGGGGAAGAGTTGGAAAAGGTGAGTTTGAACTGGTGTTTTTGAAATATTTTGATGCGATGTATGAGTGGGCAGAAAGTGCGAGTGAACACTTAAAAAACTCAGGATATGAGATGCTGCTTCAACAAAGCAGGGAGAAACGAATGATTACTCACGGGGAATACAACTATCATAATATATTAATGACTCAGGGGGGGATTGCCACAACCAATTTTGAGCATTTCCATCAGGATGTCCAGTTGACAGATCTGTATTATTTTATCAGGAAGACAATGGAAAAGAACCGATGGAATGTTCCTCTTGGAGATAAGATACTTGAGTCATATGGTAAGATAATGCCTCTTGGAAAGCAAGAATTAGAATATCTTGCAATCAGTTTGTCTTATCCAGAAAAATTCTGGAAAGCAGCCAATTCTTATTATCGATCTAGTAAGGCATGGATTCCCGAAAAAAGTGTTGAAAAATTGGAGATGGCAATTCAGCAGATGGAGGAAAAGAAACATTTTTTAGAGACGATATTTTCTTTTCATTTATAAAATGCTGGTGTATAATAATAGAGATAAAGGTAAAGGAGGAACAGATGGTATGAATTATCAGGAACAATATCAAGAGTGGCTTTCGAATCCATATTTTGATGAAGAGACGAAACAGGAATTAAAGGCAATTGCAGATAATGAAAATGAGATAAAAGAAAGATTTTATAAAGATTTAGAGTTTGGAACAGCAGGACTTCGTGGAGTGATCGGGGCTGGAACAAATCGTTTGAATATTTATACGGTAAGAAAAGCGACACAGGGGCTTGCAAATTATATTTTGCAAAAGGGACTGCAGGAGAAAGGTGTGGCGATTGCTTATGATTCGAGAAGAATGTCACCGGAATTTGCAGATGAGGCAGCTTTATGTCTTGCGGCAAATGGAATTAAAGCGTATGTGTTTGAGTCGCTTCGACCAACACCAGAACTTTCTTATGCGGTGAGGAAGCTGAATTGTGTTGCGGGAATCAATATCACAGCAAGTCACAATCCACCGGAATACAATGGATACAAAGTGTATTGGGAAGATGGCGCACAGATTACACCTCCTCATGATAAGGGAATTATGGAGGAAGTGAAGAATGTTACAGATTTTAATACGGTAAAGACGATGACATTGGAAGCTGCCAAAGAAGCAAAACTTTACGTAGCAATCGGTGCTGAGATTGACGATTCCTATATGGAAGAATTGAAAAAGCAAGTAATCCACTGGGATGCGATCAAGGAGATGGGAAAAGAATTAAAGATTGTCTACAGTCCACTTCATGGAACAGGAAACATTCCTGCAAGACGCATTTTAAAAGAACTCGGGTTTGAAAATGTATATGTTGTAAAAGAGCAGGAATTGCCAGATGGAGAATTTCCTACTGTCTCTTATCCGAATCCAGAAGCTGAAGAAGCGTTTGAGTTGGGATTAAAACTCGCAAGGGAAGTGGATGCAGACCTTGTGCTGGCGACAGATCCAGACGCAGACCGTCTTGGAGTGTATGTAAAAGACAGTAAAACCGGAGAATATAAAGTTCTGACAGGAAATATGTCAGGATGTCTGCTTGCAGATTATGAGATTGGACAACGAAAAGAGTTGGAAGGACTGCCGGAAGATGGTTATCTGATTAAAACAATTGTAACATCGAACATGGCAGATGCGATTGCAAAAGCATATGGTGTTGGATTGATTGAAGTCTTGACAGGATTTAAGTTCATCGGACAGAAGATACTTGGATTTGAACAGAGTAAAAAAGGCGCATATTTATTTGGATTTGAGGAAAGCTATGGATGTCTGATTGGAACACACGCAAGAGATAAGGATGCGATTGTTGCAACGATGGCATTGTGTGAGGCTGCGGCATACTATAAGACACAAGGCAAGACACTTTGGGATGCAATGGTTGATATGTATGAGAAGTATGGATATTACAAAGATGGTATTCAGGCGATTACATTAAAAGGAATTGAAGGTTTGGCCAAAATTCAAGAGATTTTGGAGACGTTACGTAAAGAACCGCCAGTAAAAATTGGTGAATACGAAGTCCTGAAGGCGAGAGATTATCAGGCAGACACAATTAAGGACCTTGTCACAGGTGAAGTGACAGAAACTGGTTTGCCTAATTCTAACGTTTTATATTATGATCTGACAGATGATGCGTGGTTGTGTGTGCGCCCATCAGGTACAGAGCCGAAAGTAAAGTTCTATTATGGTATAAAGGGTACTTCTTTGGCGGATGCAGATGCCAAATCAGAAGCACTTGGAAAAGAAGTTTTGGCGATGATAGATAAAATGCTGTAAACAGGGTATGGAAAGTGCCAAAAAGGCTGAAAAAACAAGGAAAAGTGGGGAAATACACTTGACAAAAGATAGGCGAAAAGGTATAACAGTATCTAGAGGCATATTCATACAGAAAAGGCGTGTGAAACATGCGGAGAAACCCATAGAATCTATTGATAAATACATTCTATGTTTGAAATAAGAGGAGGAATATAATCCATGAACAAAACAGAATTTATTGCAGCAATCGCTGAGAAAGCAGAATTGTCAAAGAAAGACGCAGAAAAAGCCTTAAAAGCTTTCACAGATGTAGTGGAAGAAGAATTGAAGAAATGTGAGAAGATTCAGTTAGTTGGATTTGGAACATTCGAAGTAAGTGAAAGAGCAGCAAGAGAAGGAAGAAATCCTCAGACAGGTGAGACAATGAAGATTGAAGCTTGCAAAGTTCCAAAATTCAAACCTGGAAAAGCTTTAAAAGATGCTGTAAATGCATAATAAATGTTCATGAAAAAGAATGTGCTTGACACATTCTTTTTTTCTTAAAAAATAAAGGTGGAGGAGAATAAATGAGACTGGATAAATTTTTAAAAGTATCAAGATTGATTAAAAGAAGAACAGTGGCAAATGAGGCATGTGATGCGGGTAGAGTACTTGTGAATGGGAATGTTGCAAAGGCATCTGTGAAAGTGAAGCCCGGAGACATCATAGAGATTCAGTTTGGAACAAAGAATGTGAAAGTGGAGGTGCTTGATATTCAAGATACAACGAAGAAAGAAGAAGCGAAGGAGCTGTTTAAATATTTGTAAAAACAGTCATAATACCGCAAACGCCTTCATATAATTAGGATATATCAAATTTGATATTACTTCCGGTAAAGGATACCGGCGGCAGTCTGAAATATGGAGAAAGGTTGTGAAATCTTGGAAGAAAAACAGGTGCAAAAACCTCATAAGCTGATAGTGAATAATAGAAAGACAAGTATGGTCACAGGAGTACTTGATGTGCTGTCGTTTGATTTGAATGAGATATTGCTGGAGACTGAGCAGGGTATGCTCATGGTAAAAGGAAAGGATTTGCACGTGAATCGTCTCAGCGTAGAAAAAGGAGAAGTGGATTTATCAGGTCACATCGACAGTATTACATATTCGGATGTTCAGCAAAATACTGGACAGAACGAGAATTTTTTTGCAAAATTATTTAAATAGGTGAGTTATGCTTGGGATTGGTGATGAAGTATCTATTTTTTTTCAGGCAATGCTGGCTGGCAACATTGTACTATTGGTCTATATGTGCATTCGTGTTTTTAGAAGGCTTATCAGACATAGTCTGTTTTTCATTTCTTTAGAAGATTTTTTCTTTTGGGTTTGGACAGGAGTGTATCTGTTTGAAAAAATCTATAATACTAGTGATGGTAGTATCCGTTGGTTTTTTACCATAGGTGTTGTGATTGGAGGAATCTGTTCGTTTGCGGGAGTACATTTTTTGGATAAAATGGGCAGAGAAGTGAAACGTAAGATTCATGAAAAAGGCGAAAAATCTATTGATAAATCAAGCGAAAGAAGGTAATATAACTATGTTGGGACGAAAAATAGATTTATAAGGGTGTATAATAATGGGAAGTATAAAAGAGAAAAATCGTGACAATCGCCAGCGTAGGAGAATACGCCGTCATAAGGCGAGCGTTCTTTCGATATGTGGTGTGATTGTGTTGCTGACAATCATATTATCTGTGGGGAGCATATCGCTTTTGGCAAAGGATAGAAGCTATCGGCAGCAAGAAATGGAACTTATGTCGCAGTTAAAAAGGGAAAAGGCGCGTGCAGAAGAGATTGAAGAATTTAGAGAGTACGCTGGGACAAATGAGTATATAGAGGATGTTGCAAAAGATAAATTGGGGCTCATCTATGAGAATGAGACTTTATTTAAGCCGGAGTCATAATAGAAAAATTTTATAATATTGTACAAAAGATAGAATGTGTTTTTAAACACATTCTTTTTGTGTATATAGGGGTTAGAAAGGGGTTATTTCATGATGGAGGAGTTAAAAAGTGGACGAGTTGTACAGGTGAATCCGTATGTCATACAAATGGACAAGTTTGTACATTCTTTAGAAAAGCTGACGAAAGTATTTGTGCAATTAGAGAGAAAGCACGATTTATTTACGAGAACAGAAATGGAAGAAATGTATGAAAAAGTCAGCGAGAAAGTATGTAGCAATTGTGCGAACAAAGATGTGTGTCTTGGACAGGAGGCATTTTTAACTTATCAGATGGTGCATGAAATCTTTTGCACTATAGAAGAATATGGTGTGGAGCTGAACACAGAAGTAAAGCGAAAAATACAAAAAAGGTGCGTGCAGGCACCTCGTTTTTTGCGGACAGCATTGGAGGTCTTTAAAGGTGCGAGACAGAATTTGATGTGGAATAATAAAATGGCACAGAATAGGGAAGGGTGTGCTGTTCAGCTTGATGCATTTGCCCAGATGATTCAACATGCGACAAGGGAGCTGGATGCCAGCATTTTTGCAGATGAACATCTGGAAAAGAAAATACGGGCAAGATTTTCAAAGATTGGAGTACGACTTTTGAGTACTGTGTTCTTTGTGACCGAAGATGGTAAATATGAGGTCCATGTGACGGCAAAATCGGCTAAAGGTCAGTGCGTATCGACAAAGGAGCTTGTGCAGATTATCTCGGAGTGTGTTGGGAGAAAAATGGTAGCAGATCGTGATGAAAGACCGGTACTGGGAGAAGCATATTGTACGATCACATGTGTGGAGGGACCACGTTTTCATACGCTGCAAGGAATTGCAAAAATTGGAAAGGGATGTCATAAGATATCAGGGGACAGCTTTTCGATGATGGAGATGCCGGGGGGCAGAAAGGGAATCATACTTTCCGATGGAATGGGGTCGGGAGAGGATGCATTTAAAGAAAGTGCCATGGTTGTGGAAATGCTTGAGGAACTTCTGGCGGCAGGATTTCCAAAAGAAACTGCGATTCAGATGTTGAATACTGCATTAGTTATGGGCCGGGAAGAAGTTCGTTTTTCTACGATTGATATGAGTGTATTTGACCTGTATAGTGGGAAATGCGAGTTTATAAAGGCTGGGGCTTCTACTACATTTGTGAAATGTGATGGAAAAGTACAGACAATCAAATCAACCAGTCTTCCAATTGGGGTTCTGCCAAAACTGGAAGTGGACCGTGTTGTGCGAAGTCTGGATGACAGTGATTTTGTTGTGATGGTGACAGACGGAGTGCTCGATGCACTTCCGGTTGGAGAGCAAGAGATAATCATGCAAATGATTATTGAAGGAACTAATATGACCAATCCGAAAGAGATGGCACATCATATTTTGGAGCAGGTTTTAGAATGCTCTGGAGAAATTCCGTTAGATGATATGACAGTGATGGTCGTTGGCATGTGGAGTCTTGAAAAATAAAATGGAATAAGATAAAATTGTTCTGAATAAATAATTACAAAGGAAAATGTGGATAATGTTGGAAAAAATAAGAAGGTATGTGGAAAAATGGCATATGGTCGAGAAAGGCGATAAGATAATTGTAGGCGTATCAGGAGGTGCAGATTCTATATGCCTTCTTTTTGTATTCATGCAGTTGCAGAAAGAGATTCCGTTTGAGCTGATCTGTGTCCATGTGAACCACGGACTAAGAGGGATGGCTTCAGATGCAGATGAGGTGTATGTAAAAGCGTTTTGTGAAAAGTATCATATTCCGTGCGAAATCTATCGCGAAGATGTTGCATTAATTGCAAAAAACAGGAAACAATCTTTGGAGGAGGCGGGACGTGAGGTGCGTCGGGAGGTCTTTGCAAAGACATTGCGTCAATATGGCGGCACGAAGGTTGCACTTGCACATCACAAAAATGATAATGCGGAGACATTTCTGATGAATCTTGCTCGAGGAACAGGGCTGAAAGGGCTCGGTGGCATGCGTCCGGTCAATGGTAATGTAATTCGACCACTCCTTTCTGTAGAGAGGGTGGAAATTGAACAGTATCTGAAAGAATGGCAGGTCGCATTTTGCACGGATGAGACAAATCATAGTGATGAGTATATGAGAAATCGTGTCCGAAATCATATTTTACCTTATTTCGAAGAACAGGTGAACAAAAAAACGATTTCCCATATCAATGAGACGATGGAGCAGTTGAGGGATGTTCAGGCGTTTTTGGAGCAACAGGTAGAAGCTTCGTGGAAACAGTGTGCCAGAAAAGAGGGAGAGGGAATTGTTATCCGGCGGACAGAATTTCAGGAGGTTCCGCAAGTGATACAGCCATTTTTGTTAAAAAAGGCAATATGGGAATTTTGCAAGAAGGAGAAAGACATTGAGTCTGTGCATCTGCAGATGCTTCAGAATCTATTTGAAAAACAGGTTGGAAGGCGGATGAATCTGCCATATGGCATGGAAGTTTTGCGAACATATGATGGAATTGTCTGCAGGAAAAAAGAAGAACCGGAATTCAAGAAGAATGAAGAAAAAAGACTAGATTGTGAAGAAAGACAAACACATCTGTGTGAGTGGTGTGGCAGGGAAATAAAAAGCCGTGTGTTTGCGGCGGATCAAGTACCAAAAGACGCTTCTGAAAAAGTCTACACGAAATGGTTTGATTATGATATAATAGGGAGCGCGGTAAGTATCAGGACACGCAGACCGGGCGATTACTTGACGATTCACAAAGATGGAAAGACGCAGAAGTTGAAGTCATACTTCATCAATGAAAAGATTCCGGTACAAGAGAGAGAAAACATTCCTCTGATTGCGGATGGGAAGCATATATTGTGGGTTGTTGGATACCGCACGAGCAGTGTTTATCGGGTAACTGAGAATACAAAAACAATATTAGAAATACAAATAAACGAAGGAGAAGAATCATGGCAGAAAAAATTAAAGTGTTAGTATCGGAAGAAGAGGTAGATGAAAGAATTAAGGCACTCGGAAAGAAGATCAGTGAAGATTATGAAGGAAAACAAGTACACCTTATCTGTGTGTTAAAGGGTGGGGTGTTTTTCATGTGTGAACTTGCAAAAAGGATTACCGTGCCAGTATCCATGGATTTCATGAGTGTGAGCAGTTATGGAGATGGAACGACATCTAGCGGTGTCGTAAAGATTGCAAAAGATTTAGATGAGACATTAGAAGGAAAAGATGTAATTGTTGTGGAGGATATCATTGATTCTGGAAGAACATTGTCTTACTTGCTTGAGATTTTGGCAAAGAGAGGGCCGAAAAGTATGAGACTTTGCACACTGCTTGATAAGCCAGAGAGACGTGTGTGCGATGTAAAAGTAGATTATGTAGGATTCAATATTCCAGACGAATTCGTTGTGGGATATGGACTTGATTATGCGCAAAAATATAGAAATCTGCCATACATCGGTGTTGTAGAAGGTGTGGAGTAGGAAGGAGCTAAGCATTGAATAATAAGAAGAGCAGAGGGATGGGAGGCGCTTCAATCTTCATGATTGTGGTGCTTGTCTTGGTAGTGTACTGGTTTATTGGCCAGATGAATATGAAACAACGTGAGTATACGTATCAGGAATTTACGCAAGCAGTTCAGAATGGGGACGTTGTGTCAGTGATTATCCGACAAAATAAAGAGGTTCCAACAGGACGACTTGAGATCCGGATGGAGAATCAGGACGAGGATGTAAAATACTTGAACGTCTCAGATGTAAATGAAGTGCAGGAACTGCTGCAAAAAGCAAAAGTAAAGTGCACGCTTGATGATGTGCCTAGAGAGTCATGGTTTATGACAACAATATTACCGACGCTTTTGATGGTTGGCGCGGTGATTTTTCTGTTTATGATGATGAACAGACAAGGCGGAGGTGCCAATGTAAAGGCGATGAATTTTGGGAAGAGCCGCGCGCGTATGACAAGTGGCTCTGATAAACAGGTGAAGTTCGCACAGGTTGCGGGGCTTCAAGAAGAAAAAGAAGAGTTGGAAGAAATCGTAGATTTCTTGAAAAGTCCAAAGAAATATATTCAAGTAGGTGCAAGAATCCCGAAAGGTGTTCTCTTGGTGGGACCTCCGGGAACTGGAAAGACATTGCTTGCCAAAGCTGTGGCAGGAGAGGCGGGAGTTCCGTTTTTTACTATCTCGGGTTCTGATTTTGTGGAGATGTTTGTTGGTGTCGGTGCATCTCGTGTACGAGATCTGTTTGAGGATGCAAAGAAACATGCACCTTGTATTATATTCATTGATGAGATTGATGCGGTTGCGAGACGTCGTGGTACAGGAATGGGTGGTGGACATGACGAAAGAGAGCAGACATTAAACCAGCTTCTTGTGGAGATGGATGGTTTTGGTGTGAATGAAGGAATTATCGTAATGTCAGCTACGAACCGTGTAGATATTTTGGATCCGGCAATTTTGAGACCGGGACGTTTTGACCGAAAAGTGATGGTTGGAAGACCGGATGTAAAAGGAAGAAGAGAGATTTTGGAAGTGCATGCGAAAGGGAAACCACTTGGAGATGACGTGGATCTTACCCAGATTGCACAGACAACTTCTGGATTTACAGGAGCTGACCTTGAGAATTTGTTGAATGAGGCTGCGATTTTGGCGGCAAAAGAAAACAGAGTGTATATACGGCAGTCTGATATCCGCCATGCGTTTGTCAAAGTTGGAATAGGATCAGAAAAGAGAAGTAAAGTAGTATCTGAAAAAGAAAAGAAAATTACAGCTTACCATGAGGCAGGGCACGCAATCTTGTTTCATGTACTTCCGGACGTTGGACCTGTTTATAGCGTCTCGATCATTCCTACCGGAGTAGGGGCAGCCGGATATACGATGCCGCTTCCGGAAAATGATGAGATGTTTAATACACGTGGAAAGATGCTTCAGGAGATTACAGTTGCACTTGGTGGACGTATTGCAGAGGAACTTGTGTTTGATGATATTACAACAGGAGCTTCACAAGACATCAAACAGGCTACAGCACTCGCGAAATCGATGGTTATGAAGTTTGGTATGTCTGAGGAGCTTGGACTTGTTAATTATGACAACGACAGTGAAGAAGTATTTGTAGGAAGAGATTTCGGGCATGCTTCAAGAGGATATGGAGAAGAAATTGCCGGAAAGATTGACCGCGAAGTGAAGAAAATCATAGATGATTGCTATACAAATGCGAAGGAAATCATTCAAAAATATAATCATGTGTTAGAGTCTTGTGCGGATCTGTTGCTTGAAAAAGAAAAAATTACGAAAGAAGAATTTAGTGCGTTGTTTGACGATGAAGCAACAGAGGCTTAGAAAAGAGGATATAGATATGAATGAGCAGGCTCTATTTTGCGACGGGACGGGGGCGTATGTTATTCCCTCGCAGCCCGATGCAAATGAGGTGATCACGCTGCGTTTTCGTACTGCAAAAGGCGATGTGGATGCAGTTCGTCTTTTGGTCAATACTACAAAATATGACTTACAAAAAGTGTGCACAAAGGGAATATTTGATTTCTACGAGGTTAAATGGAGACTGGGTGAAGAGATATTCCGATATTGTTTTGAGATACAAAAAGGTGATAGAGTCTGTTATTATAATAGATCTGGCGTCTCCAATGAGCTGGTTGACTATTATGCATTTGCAATTGTGCCAGGGTTTATAACGCCAGATTGGGCGAAAGGCGCGGTGATGTATCAGATTTTTGTAGATCGTTTTTATAATGGAGATAAAAAGAATGATGTGGAATCCGGCGAATATATATACATTGGAGAGCCGTGTACGAGAGTGGATGACTGGAACAAATATCCTGCGCTGATGGGAGTCAGGGAATTCTATGGTGGTGATCTTAAGGGGGTTCTTGAAAAGCTGGATTATCTGGAGGAACTGGGGATCGAAGTGGTTTATTTCAATCCCCTGTTTGTTTCTCCGTCCAATCACAAATATGACGTTCAAGATTATGATTACATCGATCCGCATTTTGGTGTGATTGTAAATGACGGCGGCAATGTGCTAAGAGAGGATCAAAGAGATAATCGTGATGCCGAGAAATACAAATGCCGTGTGACAGATAGGGAAAATCTAGAGGCAAGCAATAGGTTGTTTATTCGCCTGGTAGAAGAGATGCATCGCCGTGGAATGAAAGTTATTCTGGATGGTGTGTTCAATCATTGTGGTTCTTTCAATAAATGGCTTGACCGTGAGCGGATATATGAAAGTGTTGATGGGTATGCTAAAGGGGCGTATATATCAGCAGAAAGTCCGTATCGGAATTTCTTTCAGTTTTTCGAAGAGCAGTGGGAATTTAATGGAAGCTATGACGGCTGGTGGGGACATGATACACTGCCGAAGCTTAATTATGAAGCATCTGTAAAGTTGGAGAACTATATTCTTGCTATTGGGAAGAAGTGGGTATCTCCCCCGTATAATGCTGACGGCTGGAGACTGGATGTTGCGGCAGATCTGGGACACAGCAATGAGTATAACCATGAATTCTGGAGAAAGTTCAGAAAGACAGTCAAATCAGCAAACCCTAATGCAATCATTTTGGCAGAGCATTACGGTGATCCGAGCGAATGGCTTCAGGGGGACGAGTGGGATACAGTCATGAACTATGATGCATTTATGGAACCAGTTACATGGTTTTTGACTGGAATGGAAAAACACAGTGATGAAGACCGTGTGGAACTTCGTGGCAATGCCGATTATTTTATCGGGGCAATGAAATATCATATGGCAAAGATGTTGACTCCGTCCTTGTATGTGGCAATGAATGAACTGTCTAATCACGATCATTCACGATTTTTAACGCGGACGAACCATATGGTGGGAAGGGTTGACAATCTTGGATACGAAGCGGCGAGTGCGTATACCAATGAGGCAGTTCTGCGAGAGGCAGTCATCATGCAGATGACGTGGGTTGGGGCCCCGACAGTTTATTATGGTGATGAAGCTGGTGTGTGTGGATTTACAGATCCAGATAACAGGAGAACGTATCCGTGGGGGCATGAAAATCATGAACTGATTGCATTTCACAAGGATATCATACGAATTCATAAAGACAGTGAGGCACTTCGATATGGTTCATTGGAAATCCTTTTGGGAGAAGAGAATCTATTGGCATATGGACGGTTTACAGAAGCAGAAAAAGTGATTATTATTATCCATAATCGAAGTGAATTAAGTAAGGTAACCGTGCCGGTATGGAGGGCTGAGGTTCCGTTTAAATGTAAAATGCAGAGTAATATATATAGTTATGAACATGGATATAAAACAGACAGCGAGCAGTATCTTGTGGAGGATGGCGAGATTGTTCTGAATATGGGGAAATGTTCGGCGGTCGTCATGACTTATAAATCTTAAAAAAGTATTGCGTTTATAAAAAAAGTATGATATAAGTATATATTGTCAGGCTTAGGAAAGACTGACATATATGGATGGATTCCCGAGTGGCCAAAGGGGGCAGACTGTAAATCTGTTGGCAACGCCTTCGAAGGTTCGAATCCTTCTCCATCCATTGATGCTGAAAGTGATTCGGAACAAATTGTTTGCTAAAACCTAAACGGTTCGAATCATTCTCCATCCATTGATGTTGAAAGTACATCGACACCTTTTGCCGCAGTGGCGGAACAGGCAGACGCACAGGACTTAAAATCCTGCGGGACTTATACTCCCGTACCGGTTCGATTCCGGTCTGCGGCACTAAAGGAATGAGAGTGAAGGTCTTCAAAGGATAAGGTTTTCACTCTTTTTTTATGGATTTAGGATACCTTAAATAAGTGAAGATAAGGAGTATGCAAAATGAAAGACGCGAAAATTACAGATTCTATTTTGTACGTTGGTGCAGATGATAAAGACTTAGATTTATTTGAGAGTCAGTATGTAGTTCCAAACGGGGTATCGTACAACTCTTATGTGATTTTGGATGAGAAGGTTGCCTTGATGGATACGGTGGATCAAAGGGCAACAAAAGAATGGTTAGAAAACCTTGACCATGTACTGGCAGGAAGAACAATTGATTATCTTATAGTTTCTCACATGGAACCAGATCATGCAGCGAATGCAAAAACATTGATCGACAAATATCCTGATATGCAGATTGTAGGGAATACAAAAACTTTCACAATTATGTCACAATTTTTTGATGTAGATTTTACGGACAAATCACTTGTCGTAAAGGAAGGCGATACTCTGAGTCTTGGTGCACATACATTGCAGTTCTTTATGGCGCCTATGGTGCATTGGCCAGAGGTAATGGTGACGTATGAGCAGATGGAAAAAGTACTCTTTTCAGCAGATGGGTTTGGAAAATTCGGAGCACTTGATATAGAGGATGCATGGGAAGATGAAGCAAGACGATATTACTTTAATATTGTGGGAAAATATGGTGCACAAGTACAGGCACTTTTGAAAAAAGCTGCGACGCTGGATATTCAGATGATTTGTCCACTTCATGGACCAGTTCTGAAAGAAAATATTGGATATTATGTTGATAAGTACAATATATGGAGCAGCTATGAGCCGGAGGATGAAGGTGTATTCGTAGCATATGCATCTATTCATGGAAATACAGAAGAGGCGGCAAAAGAGTTTGGAGAATTATTAAAGAAAAAAGGTGCAGAGAAAGTAGTGCTTGCAGATCTTTCCAGAGAGGATATGGCAGAGGCTGTGGAAGCTGCATTTCGTTATTCAAAATTAGTTGTTGCAGCAGCGTCTTATGATGCGGGTGTATTTCCGTGTATGGAAGACTTCTTGCATCATTTGAGAGCAAAAAATTATCAGAAGCGTACAGTGGGAATTATTGAAAACGGAAGCTGGGCACCATCTGCAGCGAAACAGATGAGAGCAATTTTAGAAGGAATGAAAAACATTACAATCTGTGAGCCAGTGGTTACGATCAAATCTACACTCAATGACACAAGTAGAAAAACAATGGAAGAGTTGGCGGAGAAACTCATTTAAGGCAAGAATTAGGAAAATGCAGCTTTGCATAGGAAATAGCGCTTATTCTTTTGCATGCAAGCATGGAGGGATTAAGTGATATTTCTTATGTAGAGTGAAATAATAGTATTTTTTGAAAATAGTACTTGAAATTTTGAAAAAGTTGTTATATAATAAATTTTGCGTTGAAGAAAAAGTAAAACAAATAGTGCAATATGCGCCTTTAGCTCAGTTGGTAGAGCACCTGACTCTTAATCAGGGTGTCCAGGGTTCGAACCCCTGAAGGCGCAGTTAGGAATCACTGTTTTTGCAATCATGAGAGTTGTGGGGGCGGTGATTTTTTTGTGTAAAATATTGGTTTTTGGACATTCGAACATTAATTATAACTCTGCCAAATTTTCTTTATAGATATAATGAGCAGGCGTTAAGAAAAATATGATCTCTATGGAAGTAAACACTATAAATTTACTTGTAAAATCCTTGACAGTTTTTCATATTTAGCATATTATAGTCATGAAATTACATAGTAAGCGGGAGCTTGTATACAGGCTGAGAGTAAGGTGTGACCTTAGACCGATAACCTGATTTGGGTAATGCCAACGTAGGGATACAGAGAGTAGACGTATTTGTGGGAGTTGCTTCAAACAGGCGACCCCGCTTTTTTTATTGTCTGAAAGGATAAAATAAAGTGTTTTTACTGCTAAGAAGGAGGAAGTATTATGCTGAAAAAAATGTTAAACAATGTTCGGAAAACAACCCCTTTGGTTCATAACATCACGAACTATGTTACTGTCAACGATTGCGCCAATATTTTGTTAGCCTGCGGAGGGTCTCCAATTATGGCTGATGATATTGGAGAAGTAGAGGAAATCACATCTATCTGTGGTGGTTTGAATATCAACATCGGTACATTGAATGCCCACACCATTCCATCGATGTTGGCTGCTGGAAAGAAAGCAAATGAACTTGGACATCCCGTAGTATTGGATCCGGTCGGTGCAGGTGCATCTGCGCTTCGTACTAAGACCGCATACCAACTGTTGGATGAGGTTCAGTTTGCTGTCATCCGTGGAAATATTTCTGAAATCAAGACCCTTGCCAATGGAGAAGGAACAACGAAAGGTGTGGATGCGGATGTTGCGGATACTGTGACGAAAGAAACGCTACCACAGGCTGTGGCTTTTGCAAAGGCATTTTCTGCAAAGACGGGGGCAGTCATTGCTATTACCGGTGCAATTGACATCATTGCCAATTCAGAGACAGCTTATTGTATTTACAACGGTCATCCTATGATGAGTGCTGTCACAGGAACTGGTTGTCAGCTTTCTGCGATGATTACAGCTTATGTAACTGCGAATCCTGACGATATGTTGAAAGCTGTGACAGCTGCTGTTTGTGCGATGGGAGTATGTGGTGAAATTGCCCACAACAGGTTGACTGAACTGGACGGAAATTCCAGCTATCGAAACTACATCATTGATGCTGTCTTTCATCTGGACGGCGACACATTGGAACAAAACGCAAAATACGACATCATGTAAGGAGGGAGCAGTATGAACTGTAGCAAAGAAGCGATGCTGCTCTATGCAGTCACTGATCGTACATGGGTTGGAAAGCAAACTCTGATGGAGCAAGTGGAGTGTGCGATTAAAGGTGGAGCAACTTGCATTCAGCTTCGGGAAAAAGAACTGGATGATGAGACATTTCTGGTAGAGGCTCTGCAAATGAAACGTCTCTGTCAAACTTACCAAATTCCATTCATTATTGATGATAATGTAGAGATTGCGATTCGAAGCGGGGCGGACGGCATCCATGTAGGACAGTCTGATATGGAGGCTAGCAATGTTCGAAGTCTGGTAGGTGAGGATATGATTGTAGGAGTATCTGCTCAGACGGTAGAACAGGCTCTCGCTGCTGAAGCTGCCGGAGCGGACTATCTGGGAGTTGGTGCAGTATTTTCTACCTCGACAAAGCTTGATGCAGATCATGTGTCACATGATGAGCTGAAGCGAATTTGCGAGGCTGTGAACATTCCTGTAGTAGCGATTGGAGGTATCAATCGTAGCAATATCATGGAGTTGTCTGGAACTGGTATAGACGGAGTGGCTCTTGTTTCTGCTATTTTTGCTGCGGAGGACATTCAGCATGAATGCAACGAGTTATCTACTCTTTCGAAAGAGATGGTGAGCCGATGATCCGGGGAGCTATTTTCGATGCGGATGGTACGCTGCTGGATTCCATGTCTATCTGGGATACCATTGCAGAAGATTATCTTCGTTCTTTTGGTATCGCTCCGAGGGAAGATCTCACCGAAACGTTTAAGACATTTAGTATGTATGAGTCTGCCTGTTACTACCGCGAGGTGTATGGGATACCGCTTTCACCCGAAGAAATTATGGATGGCATTCATAAAATGATTGAGAACTTCTACTTTGAAAAAGCTATGTTAAAACAAGGAGCCTCAGATTTTTTGCAAGGTTTAAAAGAAAACGGTGTGAAGATGTGCATTGCCACTGCAACAGACCAGACTCTTATTGAGAGGGCGCTACGTCGGTGTGGTGTATTGGACTATTTCTCGAGAATTTTTACTTGTGAGATCGTGGGAAAAAGTAAAAAGAATCCCCAAATTTTTCGTGTGGCAAGGGATCATCTTGGAACAGACAAAGCGTATACTTGGGTCTTTGAGGATGCTTTTCATGCAGCAGAAACGGCAAAAAAGGACGGATTTCCGGTTGTTGCAGTATTCGACAGATCAGAAGAACAGCAGGACAGACTGCGAAAATTAGCAAATATTTACATCAAAGATTTTTCCGAATTATTCCCATTTGATTCAGGGATATTTCGCTAAAATAGAAAAGCGGCAAATCGGGGGCACCACTTTTTGTCGCTCTACAAAAAATAATGCAATATAAAAGATAAAGGAGAATTTATTATGAAAACAGCATTATCAATCGCTGGCAGTGATTGCAGCGGAGGCGCCGGTATTCAGG
>RCNH01000410.1_pt1 | contig 18323 bp, 16 predicted proteins | sample 2041161 | NCBI WGS metagenome assembly RCNH01 (sample SAMN09708215, study PRJNA481090) | Feces metagenome, whole genome shotgun sequencing project. | biome: feces | host: Leptonychotes weddellii | place: Antarctica: Sion Island | collected 2010-03-01 | reverse complement strand
GTTCGAGCGTTTTGTAAAAGGTCAGGAAGTGGAGTGCGCCGCCATCGGCAATCTGGGCGGTGAGGAAACCACCCACCCGGGCGAGATTCTGGCCGGTGACGAATTCTATACCTACGATGACAAATACAAGAACGGTGTAAGCCGTACTCTGATTCCCGCCAACCTCCCTCAGGAAAAGCTGGATGAAGTAAAGGAACAGGCTCGCCGTGCCTATCGCGTGCTGGGCTGCTCCGGCCTTTCCCGCTGCGACTTCTTTGTGGAGAAGGGCACCGGCAAGGTTCTGCTGAACGAGCTGAACACCCTGCCGGGCTTTACGTCCATCAGTATGTATCCCAAGCTGATGGAGTCCGCCGGTGTTCCTCTGCCCCAGCTGGTAACCCGTCTGGTAGAGCTGGCGCTTGAGCGCGGGGAGGCACAGCATGGATAAACGCCCCATCGGCGTGTTTGACTCCGGTCTGGGCGGTCTTACGGCAGTGCGCCAGCTGCGGCGTATTCTTCCCGGTGAGGACATCGTCTATTTCGGCGATACAGGCCGGGTACCGTACGGTCCCCGCAGTCCCCAGACCCTGCGCCAGTATGCCGGGCAGGACATTCGTTTCCTGCTGAGTCAGGACGTAAAATATATTCTGGCTGCCTGCGGCACCGTAAGCAGCACCTATCCGCCCGAAGACGCTGCACAGCTTCCGGTTCCCTTTCTGGGCGTTGTGGAGCCCGCTGCCCGGGCCGCCGCAGCCGCCACCACCAATAAAAAGGTGGGCATCATCGGCACGCAGGCCACCATCCGCAGCGGCAGCTTTGCCGGCCGGATGCGGGATCTGGTTCCGGGCGTAGAGCTTTTTGAGCGCGCCTGCCCCATGTTTGTGGCTCTGGTGGAAAACGGCTATGTGGCGCCGGATGATCCGGTAACCGATCTTGTGGCCCATCAGTATCTGGACGATCTGCGGGATGCCGGTGTAGATACCCTGATTCTGGGCTGCACACATTTTCCGCTGATCGAAGCCGCCATCCGCCGGGTAATGGGTCCCGATGTGAACCTGATCGACATCGGCAGCGAAGCCGCCCGGGCCGTAAAGGCCGCTCTGGAAGCACAGGACCTGCTGCACAGCGGCTGTGACGGGGACACTCATTTTTATGTGAGCGACTCCACCGGCCAGTTCGAGGATGCCGCCCGGCTGTTTCTCGGCCCCTATGCCGGCGGCAGTGTAGAGCACGTAAACATTGAGGAATATTGAGAGATGGAAAAGAAAATCAACGAGGACTTTTTGATCCGGATAGACGGCCGGATGGAAGATGCCCACGCAAAGGGCAGTCAGCCGGAAAGTGACTCGGTTCAGCTGATGACAAAAGGCAGCCTGACCTTCCGGGGCGGCAACTGCTACATTGCCTATCAGGAAACCGAAGCCACCGGTTTTGCAGGCTGCACCACAACCATTAAAATTGCACTGGACAGCAGTCAGGTCAACATGATCCGCTACGGAAAAGCTCCTTCTCACCTGGTCATCGAAAAAGGCGTGCGTCACGTGTGCCATTACGATACCGGTGTGGGTGCCATGACTCTGGGCGTGGCCGCAGACGAAATCGAATGTGCCATGACCGAACAGGGCGGCACTGCGCGGTTCAGCTACGTTCTGGACATGGAGCCCATGGGTGCTCTGAGCCACAATTATGTGACCCTGCACGTGTCGCCTGCACAGTCGGCATCCGGCCATCATAATAAGTGAACATCATCAAGAATAGAACAAACAGAAAGGAACATACAACTATGAGCAACATTCCGGAGAATTATCTGAATTACAATCCCCGTGCTGCTGCACTGGCCGAGGGCCGTGCTCTGATGGAGCAGGCTGTAAAGGCTGCCATGGCCGACGGCTCTCTGCCTGAGGCAGAGCTGCCCGATTTCATTGTGGAAACTCCCGCCGATGCCAAGAACGGCGACGTGGCCTGCAACCTGGCTATGGCCGGTGCCCGTGCCTTCCACAAGGCTCCCCGCATGATTGCCGATGCCATCATTGCTCACCTGCCCAGCCTGGACGACACCGTCTTCAGCAAGGTGGAAGTTGCCGGCCCCGGCTTCATCAACCTGTATCTGGGCGCTAACTGGTACAGCACTGTGGTCTGCGGTGCAACCCAGAACCCCGAATACGGCCGCACCAACTACGGCAACGGCCAGAAGTATAACGTAGAATTTGTTTCTGCCAACCCCACCGGCCCCATGCACCTGGGCAACGCCCGCGGCGGCGCTCTGGGCGACTGCCTGGCCGCTGTGCTGGACTGGGCCGGTTACGACGTAACCCGTGAGTTCTATGTAAACGATGCCGGCAACCAGATTCAGAAATTCGGCAAGAGCCTGTCTGCCCGTTACCTGCAGCACTTCCTGGGCGAAGATGCTGTGGAATTCCCCGAGGATGGCTACCAGGGTGCTGACATCAAGGTTCTGGCCGGCGAATTTGCCGAGCTGAACGGTGACAAGTTCGTAAACGCCACCGAAGAAGATCGCCGTGCCGCTCTGATTGAGTACGCTCTGCCCAAGAACGTTGCCGGTCTGGAGCGCGATCTGGGCAAGTACCGCATCAAGTACGATGTATGGTTCAAGGAAAGCACTCTGCATGACTCCGGCGCTGTAAAGGCCGTTGTGGATAAGCTGCTGGAAACCGGTGCCTGCTACAAGGCCGAAGACGGTGCCATCATGTACAAGAGCGCTCAGTACAGCCAGAAGTACGGCACTGTCAACAAGCGCAAGGACGAAGACGAGGCCAAGGACGAGGTGCTGGTGCGTGCCAACGGCATTCCCACCTACTTTGCTGCCGACATCGCCTACCATTATAATAAACTGGCCGTTCGCGGCTTTGACCGCGCCATCGACATCTGGGGCGCCGACCATCACGGTCACGTGGCCCGCATGAAGGGTGCCATGGACGCCATCGGTCTGGACGGCGAAAAGCTGGATGTTATCCTGATGCAGCTGGTACGTCTGGTCAAGGACGGCGAGCAGGTTCGCATGAGCAAGCGTACCGGCAAGGCCATCACCCTGAGCGATCTGCTGGACGATGTGCCCATCGATTCCGCCCGTTTCTTCTTCAATATGCGTGAGGCCGGCAGCCAGATGGACTTCGATCTGGATCTGGCCATCAAGCAGGACAGCGACAACCCTGTCTATTATGTACAGTACGCTCACGCACGCATCTGCTCCATCCTGAAGAAAATGGCCGAAGAGGGCGTAACCTACGAAGGTCCTCAGGCATGGGCCAACGTGGAGTTCCAGGAGCCCGCTGAGCTGGAGCTGGTTCGTCTGCTGGCCGATTTCCCCGCCGAAATCGTACTCAGCGCCCGCAGCTACGATCCCACCCGCATCACCCGCTTTGTGGCGGATCTGGCCGGTGCCTTCCACAAGTTCTACGGCAACTGCCGCATCAAGGGCTCTGAGCCTGCTGTGCTGCAGTCCCGTCTGGCTCTGTGCCTGGCTGTTAAGCAGATCATTGCCAACGTGCTGACCATGTTCAAGATCACTGTTCCCGAGAGCATGTAAGCTCATCCCCCGTATAAGCCAAAAGCCCCGGCTTTCCCTGAGGAAGCCGGGGCTTTTTCTGCAAAAAAATGCGGGGCTTTTACACCCCAACATTTTAATTGTATTACAGAAACGCCCAGGATTCAATACATCATTCATACAAACCGTGCCACAAAAGTATATACACTTTGCGAATAGTCAAATCCCCCCGCCCGGGCTATAATATAGACAACAACAAGGAACGGCAAAAGCCCAAAGGGTCATTGCCAAGTACATGAAGTGAACAACTGGATGGTTAAAGGGCATGGGACATTGCCCGCCGGGTAGGAAAGGAGCGAAGACCGATGGCTCATGCAGAAGAACCCGCTTTGCAGGGGCGGGTCGGGATTTGCTGATAAGGATCGCCCACAGAGACAGGATGTAACCTGACGGACGAACGCTCGGGCTTGAATCCTTACAATAGCATCTCAAGGCCCGCCGAATAAGTGGAAAGGGAACAAGGGTTCCTTGAAGATAGACGGAAGAAGTGGTTTTATGAAGAAATCATATCGGTGTCCGCCAATCATTTAAGAAAGACCGCCCTAAACCCTGATGAAAGAGGCTTTGAAACCAATGTACTAGATCATTGATGCATACGAGGCGTCACTTGTATGCAGCCCATAAAATTGTAAAAGCCCGCGTGGCTGTTTTCCCTGATAAGAGCGCAGAAAAAGGGTTGGACCATTTCGGTTTTTGACCAGAGCAAGTTGCAGCAAGCAAAGTAATCTGTCGAGTGATTTCTTTAGTCTGTTCAAAGTTCAGTTTTGGGCATCTGCCTATGGCAGAGCAGCTTTAATGGCCAACAATGAATACGAAAGGATACGGCGTTTTAAACGTCCGAATGAAGTAGTGCCTACGATCTGGCAGGCTGGCAATGGTTAATGTGGTCACAGCGACCCGGTCGATTGTGTTGCGTATCATCCCTGGATAGGCAAAATGATGGATTGGATGGATGCGGCAAACCTACCGAAAAGCAGTTCAAATACCACCCTAACGTTCTTGGGGATTTTAAGAGGGCTAATCCAATGTACTAAATGTTTCCGGGGGGCACCTGATTGGTGCCCCCCGTTTTTGTGTTTTTGTATCCCGGATTTCTTTGCAATAACTGCTTCGGTGCCAAACCGCACTTGACTTTAAACAGTTCCATTTTATAATTGTATTTGTATCATTGTATTATCCGGGAGGTGTATCTTCTAATATGCAGCAGCAAAAGCCCGTTGTGGGCATTTTGGGCGGATTGGGCCCCATGAGTTCGGTTTATTTCTACGAGATGCTCACCCGCCACACCCCCGCCGCCTGCGACCAGGATCATCTGGATATTGTTCTGTCCAGCCGGGCCTCAACCCCGGACCGCACAGCCTATATTTTGGGCAAAAGCGAAGCTGATCCCTTCTCTGTAATGCAGCGTGATGCCGAAATGCTGGTAAAGTACGGTGCCACTCTGCTTACCATTCCCTGCAATACGGCTCATTATTTCTATGACCGTTTGTCCAGCAACCTGCCGGTGCCCATTTTAAACATGGTGCGCCTGACTGTGCAGGATGCAAAGGCCGCCGGCTGCACCAAGCTTGGGATTCTGGCCACCACCGGCACGGTGGACAGCCACACCTATCAGCGAATGTGCCTTGCGGAAGGCATTGACTGCGTTATTCCCACCCCCGAAGATCAGCAGGCCCTGATGGAAATCATCTATGGCCAGATCAAAAGCGGCAAACCGGTGGATCTTGAAAGCTTTATGGGCATTGCCAGGCGTCTGCGCGATCAGGGCTGCGAAATGGCCGTGCTCGGCTGCACCGAACTGAGCCTGATTAAGCGCGACTACGATCTGGACAGCTTCTTTATCGACAGCACGGCCACCCTTGCCAAGCACACCATTCTGGCCTGTGGCAAAACACCGGTGGGGCTGTAAAACTCCCCTTATTATATGTAGAAAACTGGCGGCGGCCCTGCCCGGTATCGCATTGGGGCTGTCTCCCGAAAGGATAGAGGAATCATCATGAGCGAACGCAAGACATTTTACATCACAACTCCGATTTATTATCCCAGCGACAAGCTGCACATCGGCCACAGCTACACCACCGTGGCCTGTGATGCTTTGGCCCGCTTCAAGCGCAAGCAGGGCTATGACGTCATGTTCCTGACCGGTACCGACGAGCACGGTCAGAAGATTCAGGACAAGGCTGCCGATGCCGGCGTTACTCCCAAGCAGTATGTGGACAACATTGTTGAGGGTGCAGGCGGTGTAAAGGATCTGTGGAATCTGCTGCAGATCAGCTATGACCGCTTCATCCGCACCACCGATGACTACCACATGGAAAGCTGCCAGAAGATTTTCCAAAAGCTGTATGAGCAGGGTGACATCTACAAGAGCGTTTATAAGGGCCACTACTGCAAGCCCTGCGAGAGCTTCTGGACCGACAGCCAGCTGGTGGATGGCAAGTGCCCCGACTGCGGCCGTGAGGTATACGAGGCTGAGGAAGAAGCTTACTTCTTCAAGACCAGCAAGTACGCAGATCGTCTGCTGAAGCTGTACGAGGAAAATCCTCAGTTCATCCAGCCCGAAACCCGCAAAAATGAGATGATCGCCTTTATCAATCAGGGCCTGCAGGATACCTGTGTTTCCCGCACCACCGTGCCCTGGGGCATTCCTGTCCCCTTTGACCAGAAGCACACCATGTACGTATGGGTGGACGCACTGTCCAACTACATCAGCGCTCTGGGCTACAACAACGAAACCTATAACGATTACGACAAATTCTGGCCCGCAGACCTGCACATGGTGGGCAAGGAAATCCTGCGTTTCCACACCATTCTGTGGCCTGCTATGCTGATGGCTCTGGATCTGCCGCTGCCCAAGCGCGTATTCGGCCACGGCTGGCTGCTGCTGAACGGCGGCAAAATGAGCAAATCCAAGGGCAATGTGGTAGACCCCGTTGTTCTGTGCGACCGCTACGGCGTGGATGCAATCCGTTACTTCCTGCTGCGCGAGATCCCCTTCGGCAATGACGGTATCTTTACCAACGAAAGCCTGATCATGCGCATCAACTCCGACCTGGCCAACGACCTGGGCAACCTGCTCAGCCGCACCGTTGCCATGGTGGAAAAGTACTTTGGCGGCAACCTGCCCGCCGATGGTGCCCGCGATGCCGGCGAGTTCGATCAGGAACTGATTGATCTGGTCAACGCGATGCCCGGCAAGGTCACCAAGGCCATGGATGACCTGCAGATTCCTCAGGCTCTGATGGAGATCTTTGCCGCCATTCAGCGTGCCAACAAGTACATCGACGAAACCGCTCCCTGGGTACTGGCCAAGGATGAAGCCACCAAGGCCCGCCTGGCAATGGTGCTGTACAACCTGTGCGAAAGCCTGCGTATGTCCGCCGTTCTGCTGAGCGCTTACCTGCCCTCCACTGCTTCCAAGATGGCTGAGCAGCTGGGTATGAGCGAGAGCGATTTGAGCTTTGATACCCTGACCTTCGGCTCCAAGAAGGAATACACCGTACACAAGGGCGAGGCACTGTTCCCCCGCATTGATGTGAACAAGGAGCTGGCTTACCTGGAAGAGCAGGACAAGCTGAAGCGCGAAGCTGCCGAGAAGGCTGCCGCTGCCGAAGCCGCCAAGAATGCACCTGTTGAGGCCGCAGAGCTGGAGCACCTGCCCGAAATCACCATTGATGATTTTGCCAAGTGCGAGATGCGCGTTGCCAAGGTTCTGGAGTGCGAGAAGATCAAGGAGAGCAAAAAGCTGCTCAAGTTCAAGCTGTTCGACGGTGAGCGTGAACGCCTGATTCTGTCCGGTATTGCCAAGTGGTATGAGCCCGAAGATCTGATCGGTCACAACGTGCTGATTGTTGCAAACCTGGCTCCCCGTCCCATGATGAAGGGCAAGTATGTGAGCGAGGGTATGATCGTTTCCGCCGAGGACAACGAGGGCAATGTAACTGTAGTGCAGTTCCCGGACTCTGTAAAGCCCGGCAGCCAGCTGTGCTAAAGGAGAACCATGTCCTATTCCATTTTTGACAGCCATGCACATTACACCAGCCAGCAGTTTGACCCGGACCGGGATGAGCTGCTGCAAAGCCTGCCCGCACAGGGTGTTGTGGGTGTAGTGGAATGTGCCACTCATTATGATACCTGCCTTAAAGCCATTGAGCTGGCCCACCGCTATCCCTGGATTTGGGCTGCGGTGGGTATTCATCCCGAAAGCCTGATCGAAGAGGATGCCGCCACCCAGACCCGTTTTCACGGTGACTGGGCGGCAGAACTGGCCGCCATCCGTCCCCTGCTGCAAGACCCCCGGGTCGTAGCGGTGGGCGAATGTGGTCTGGACCATCACTGGCCCATTCCGCACGATGAGCAGCTGGCTCTGTTTGAGGCTCAGCTTCAGCTGGCCGTGGAGCTGGATAAACCTATCATCGTGCATGACCGCGAGGCCCACGCCGAGGTTTATGCGCTGCTGAAGCAGTATAAGCCCAAGGGTGTGGTGCACTGCTACAGCGGCAGCCCCGACGATGCTGCCTGGATTGCAGAACAGGGAATGTACATCGGATTTGGCGGTGCCGCCACCTTTAAGGGTGCCAAGCGGGCCGTGCGCTCCATTCAGGCATTGCCGCTGGAGTCCATTCTGCTGGAAACCGACTGTCCATATATGGCACCGGTTCCCTTCCGCGGTCAGCGCTGCCATTCGGGGCTGATTGCCAGCACCGGCGAGTTTATTGCGCAGGTCAAGGAACTGTCCCCGCAAGAAGTGTTTACAGCAACGACGGAAAACGCCCGTCGGCTGTTTCTATCCAACCAAACATTGTAAGAGGAGGAGCCTTTTATGAAAGCTCATGTACCCGCACATCGTGAATTTATGATTAACTTCCCCGAAGGCAGCGATTCCGCCCGCAACGACGAGGCCTGGGAAAAGCTGAACCAGATCCTGGAGGACTACAAGAAGGAAGGCAAGAGTGTTTACACCCCCACCTTCATCGAGGACTGTGAGGATAAGGTTAAGGCCCTGCAGGCTGAGTACGGTTTCGAGTACACTGTAGCGCTGCAGAAGTAATCCGGTTCATACAGCATTGAAAAACCCCCGGAACAGCAACCGCTGTTCCGGGGGTTTTGTATTATTTCAGCTGTTGATTTATCCAGCTCAGCAGCACATTTTTTTCATTGGGCAGAGTTTCGGCCAAAACCTGTTCCAGCAGTCTGGACAGCAGCTGACCCACCTGCGGCCCGGCCGGCACCCCCAAGGCAATCAGATCTGCACCGTTTACCGCCAGATCGCCAATGGATGTACAGGCATTTTGCTGCACCAGCTCATGCACCTGCTGTGTAAACTGCTCCAGCTCCTGCCTGCGCTGCTCCATTCGCGGCACCATGGCATGAGCACCAATGTCGCAGCGCTTCATTTCCAGCAGGCGTAAAAGCTGCTCCTGTCCCAGCCGATTCAGCCAGCGGCGGGCTGCCGGGCGTCCCAGCTGCAATTCCGCATCATGCCAGCCAATCAGCTGGCACGCCTGCTTTTCCAGCTTCTTATCTGATTTCAGGCTGCGAAAAATACGATGGGCCATCACTTCACTGCGGGCCGGATGGCCCACACTATGACCGATTCCACGGTCATCCAACGAGAAGCAGCAGGGCTTTGCCAGATCATGCAGCAGCAGTGCCCAGCGCAATACCGGGTCCTGCGGAGCTGCGGCCAGTGCATCCGCTGTGTGAGCCCACACGTCCCGGTCGTGGCAGGGATTTTGCTGGTCAAAGCCAATGCAGGGCCCGATTTCCGGAATTATCTGGGCCAGAATATCACCGCACTGCCGCAGTACCCTGCCTGCTGCCGGACCGCAAATCAGCTTGTTCAGTTCCGTAAAAATCCGCTCAGCCGACACAGCTTGCAGCAGCTGCTTCTTTTCCCGGGCCGCCGCCAGCGTTGCCGGGTCCAGCTCAAAATCCAGCACTGCTGCAAACCGCAAGGCCCGCAAAATACGCAGGGCATCCTCTTCAAAGCGCTGCACAGGCTCACCCACACAGCGAATACACCGTGCGTTCAGGTCACTGCGGCCTGCAAAGAAATCCTTTACCTGACCGTCCAGACCGCAGGCCATGGCATTAACGGTAAAATCGCGCCGAGCCAGATCCTGACGCAGCTCTGTAACAAACTGCACCTGCTCCGGGCGGCGATGGTCTGCATATTCTCCATCCACCCGGTAGGTTGTGATTTCATAGGGCTGATGCTCTAATATCAGGGTCACTGTTCCATGGGCAAGGCCGGTTTCCAGCACACGGCAGCCCGCAAAGCACTGCTCTACCTGCTGCGGCAGTGCATTGGTACACACGTCCCAGTCGTTGGGGATACGGCCCAGCAAGCTGTCGCGCACACATCCGCCCACTGCATGACCTTCAAATCCATGGCTTTGCAGGCACTGCAAAATCCATTCCACCTGTTTCGGCAGCTGCATCCCTATCCCCTCCTTTCTTTTATTATAGCAAAGTTGCCTGAAAAGCAAAATGCTTCGATTTCATTCCACAAAAAAGCGGAACCGAAGCAGCTTCGGTTCCGCACAGTTTCTTATTGCTCTTCGTCCGTACTGTCAGACCCTGCTTCGCTTTCGCTCTGGGCAGAATCGGATGCTGCGGCAGGCTCCGAGGAAGAGGTTGCCTCATTGAGCAGATCCTCGTCCATGTTCTCCTTCACCGCTGCGTTGGGGTCAAAGTCAATGTCCAGATCGGTTTCCGGTGCGTTCTGCACAGCAGACTCCGATGCCTTGGTCTGGCTCTCCTCCAATGCGGTCAGATAGAACTGCTTGTCCGAACGGGTAAAGATATAATCCATGTACTTTACCGGCTCGGTGGGGGCAGTCAGGCTGAACTGATCGCTGGGATCGAACTGCGGCACATAGCCCACAGTAACACGCATATTGCGGCCTTCCTTGTGCAGCTTTGTCACCTTGGGCGTATAGCGGCCGGCCTCACTGGTAACAGGAATCAGATAGCCCTGCTTTTCCTCCGAGTAGGTATAGATCATACCGTCGCTCTCAAAGTTTTCATGAGTCAGCGTGTAGAAGGGGCCCATCAGCGTGTTCGCAAATGCGTCCACTTCCACGCTGGGCAGGATCAGGCAGCCGGTCTCCGGCTCGGTTTCATAATTGTCAAAATTGCCCTGGCTGAGCTTTGCATTGTAAAGTGCACCCCAGATGCAGGCCTCACGCAGCAGCATGGGATCAGCTTTTTCCAGGTTTTCAAAGGGCAGCGGGTCGTACATCACCAGAGTGCGCAGACGGCTTTCGTAGTCCAGACGCTCATCGGTATCATCAAAAACAGCTGCCACTGCACGGTAGCCCCCATAAAACACGGTGCCCACACCCACTGCAATCAGCACGCACAGCACGGCCCCCAGCATCTGGCGGCGGCGACGACGGCGACGGCGGGTGTACTCCGCGCGGTCAACAGGATTCATTGCCATAGATTTGGTTCTCCTTTCGCGGCGGGATCAACTGAAAAGCCGCAGCTTTCTTTTCCCGCACATCTATCACGAAAGCGGATCGCCCGTCCGTTCTCACTTGTGATACGGCAGGGATCGAGTTTTACGCTTTACAGTTATTTGTAGTATACCATAAATTTTGCTTATTCGCAAAAGGCACGGCGGCTTTTTTGCCTGTACAGAGCACTTTTTTGGTGAATCCTTTGTGAAATTTAGCACTTGCGTTCTGCTTGTACCGTTGCTCAAAGCATGGTAAAATGAAGCAAAGGCCCCTTATAAGAGCGCCGAATCTGCCATAGAAAGAAGCTGTTTTTGATGTATCGCTTTACCAACGACTACTCCGAAGGCTGCCACCCCAAAATTCTGGAAGCCATTGCCGCAGTGAACACTGAGGGCAATTTCGGCTACTCCACCGATCCTCACTGTGCCCACGCAGTGCAGATGATCCGTCAGGCCGTGGGCGATCCCAATGCTGTTGTACATTTTCTGGTGGGCGGCACACAGGTGAATGCCACCGCAATCTGTGCATTTCTGCGTCCCCATCAGGCCATCATTGCCACCGAGCTGGGCCATCCCTGCGGCCATGAGAGCGGTGCTGTTGAAGCCACCGGTCACAAGGTAATCGCCGTGCCCTGCGGTGCTGATGCCCGCATTACACCCGAGGCGATCATTGCCTGCTGCGATGCTCATCCCAACGAGCACAATGTGCAGCCCAAGCTGGTTTACCTGAGCAACACCAGTGAAATGGGCGCTGTTTACACCGGCGATGAGCTGCGCGCCATCAGCAAGGTGTGCCACGAGCGTGGCCTGTACCTGTTTTTGGACGGTGCCCGTTTGGCCAGCGCACTGGCAGCCGGCGGTGCCAGTATGCAGGAAATTGCTCAATGCTGTGATGCTTTTACCATTGGTGCCACCAAAAACGGCGCTCTGTTCGGCGAAGCACTGGTAATTCCCAATACTCCCCTGGGCGAGGATTTCCGCTACATTCTCAAGCAGCACGGCGGCCTGCTGGCCAAGGGCTTCCTGCTGGGTGTGCAGTTTGAAACCCTGTTCACGGATGATCTGTATCAGGAAATGGGCCGCTGGTCCACCGGTCTGGCTGTACAGCTGCGGGATGGTATGCGCGCTATGGGCGTAACCTTTATGAGCGAAAGCCCTTCCAATCAGCAGTTCCCCATTCTGCCCAACAGTGCCCTGAAGGCACTGGAAAACGACTTCCACTGGGAAGTACTGGGCCCTGTGGACGAAGATCACACCTGCATCCGTCTGGTGACCAGCTGGGCCACCAAGCAGGAGGCTGTGGATGCCTGGCTGACCGCTCTGGCCAAGGCTTTAAAGCAGTAATCTTATACCATCAACAACAACGCAAAGCGCCCCTGCCTTGAAGGCAGGGGCGCTTTGCGTTTGGAACAAGAATTACTTGTTCTTATACATTTCGTCATAATACTTCTGATAATTACCAGAAGTAACATTATTCATCCAATCCTCGTGGGTCAGATACCAGTCGATGGTCTTCACAATGCCCACCTCAAAGGTGGTTTCGGGATACCAGCCCAGCTCGTTCTTGATCTTGGTGGGATCAATGCCGTAGCGGCGGTCATGGCCCAGACGATCTGCCACGTGCTGAATCAGATCCTCGCTGATACCGTCATCCTTCAGGCGATCATGCAGCTGTGCAATGATGGTCTTGACGATGAAAATGTTGGGGCGCTCGTTGTGGCCGCCCACATTGTACACTTCGCCGTCACGGCCGCCCTCAGCCACCATGTCGATGGCCTTGCAGTGGTCTTCCACATACAGCCAGTCGCGCACCTGCATACCGTCGCCATACACCGGCAGATTCTTGTGATTCTTAACGTTGTTGATCATCAGGGGAATCAGCTTTTCGGGGAACTGGTAGGGACCGTAGTTGTTGGAGCAGCGGGTGATGTTGACAGGCATACCATAGGTATCATGGAATGCCATTACGAACAGGTCTGCACTGGTTTTGCTGCTGGAGTAGGGGCTGTGAGGGCACAGCGGAGTGGTTTCCATAAAGTAGCCCTCGGCACCCAGGCTGCCATACACTTCGTCGGTGGAAACCTGCAGGAACTTTTTGCCCTGAGCCCACTTGCCGTCCTGATACCAGGCGTTCTTGGCGCACTGCAGCAGGTTTACGGTGCCCAGCACGTTGGTCTGCACAAAGATCTCAGGATTGGAAATGCTGCGGTCCACATGGCTCTCGGCAGCAAAGTTGATCACATAGTCAAAATCGTACTTCTGGAACAGGCCGGTGACCAGCTCGCGGTCGCAGATATCACCCTGCACAAAGATGTGACGGGGATCGCCTTCCACGCCCTTGAGGTTTTCCAGATTGCCGGCATAGGTCAGCTTATCCAGGTTGACCAGCTGAATCTCCGGATACTTATTGAGCATATAGTAAACAAAGTTGGAACCGATGAAGCCGGCGCAGCCGGTAATCAGATAGGTTTTCAAATAAATCTCTCCTTTTTGAGGGCCGACAGCCCTGTGGATGACCGGGGCATCAGGCCTCGGGCTTGTAATTTTCAAAGAAGCAGGTCAGTGCATCCTTCCAGTCGCGCATTTCGTCGCCTACCGTGCAGGCCAGCATCCGGTTTTCCAGTGCGCTCCATGCAGGACGGCTGGCAGCATTGGGATTCTTTTCCGCATACTCAGCACTGGTGCAGGGCTCCACAGTTGCCGGGGTACCGGACAGGCGGATGATCTCTTTTGCAAAATCATACCAGCTGCAAATGCCCTTGCCCGTGCAGTGATACACACCATATTCATGGGTCAGGGCCAGCTTGAGCAGATGATATGCCAGATCCGCTGCGTTGGTGGGGTTGCCCAGCTGATCGTTAACCACAGTCAGTTTGCCGAACTTTTTACCGGCATTCATCATGGTAAACACAAAGTTTTTGCCGGTATAGCTGTAAAGCCAGGCCGTGCGCACAATGAAATGCCGATGGCAGAACTGCCGCACGTACTGTTCACCCAGCAGCTTGGTTTTGCCGTACACGCTGACCGGGGCGGGCTGCTCACTTTCATCCAGAGGATGATCGCCGTTGCCGCTGAACACATAGTCTGTGGAAACGTGAATGATCCGGGCACCTACCCGATCGGCTGCCATTGCCAGATTGCGGGGACCCAGGGCGTTGACCTTAAAGGCATCCTCGGGATGCTGCTCGCAGCCGTCCACATTGGTGTAAGCAGCGCAGCTGATGATCACATCCGGCTGGTGACGGCGCACAAAGGCCATAACCTCTTCCCGGTCGGTGATGTCCAGTGTATCCACATCGGTAGCAATGACCGTGGCGTTCTTGAATTTTTCCGGCAGGGGTCCAATCTCGCTAAAGCCCTGGTGCAGCTGCTTTTGCAGCTCTGTGCCCAGCTGACCGTTGCATCCGGTAATCAGAACTTTCATGGAAATGCCTCCTTTGATTAGTAGCGAATCTTGTTGTCGGCTACCTTTTTCAGGTGCTCACCATAGGGGCTTTTGCCGTAACGGTCAGCGCTTTCCAGCAGCTTTTCCCGGCTGATCCAGCCGTTTTTATAGGCAATCTCTTCGGGTGCGCTGATCTTAATGCCCTGGCGCTTTTCCACCATGCGCACAAAGTCGGCTGCATCCACCAGCGAATCCATCGTGCCGGTATCCAGCCAGGCAAAGCCACGGCCCAGCAGCTGAACATCCAGATCGCCCTGCTCCAGATACATGGCATTCAGGGTTGTGATTTCCAGCTCTCCGCGCGCACTGGGGCGCACCTTTTTGGCCATTTCCACCACACGCTTGTCATAGAAATACAGGCCGGTGATGGCATAGTTGGACTTGGGATTCTGCGGCTTTTCTTCCACGCTGATAACCTTGCCGCTGTCGTCAAATTCCACGATACCAAAGCGCTCGGGGTCATTGACATAATAGCCGAACACCGTGGCGCGGCCGGCGCTCTCTGCATTTTTGGCAGCTGCCTTGAGGATGCGGGAGAACCCATTGCCATAGAAAATGTTGTCGCCCAGAACCATTGCGCAGCAGTCATCCCCGATGAACTCTTCACCCAGCAGGAATGCCTGAGCCAGGCCGTCCGGGCTGGGCTGAACCTTGTAGCTCAGATTGATGCCGAACTGGCTGCCATCGCCCAGCAGATCCTCAAAACGAGGTGTATCCTGCGGGGTGGAGATGATCAGGATATCCTTGATTCCTGCCAGCATTAAGGTGGACAGCGGATAATAGATCATGGGCTTATCGTACACCGGCAGCAGCTGCTTGCTGGTGACCATGGTCAGGGGGTACAGACGGGTGCCGGCGCCGCCGGCCAGAATGATACCTTTCATTTGTTGAAGATCGCTCCTTTTACAGGCCCGGCAGACGAAAAGCGCCGGGCAAAAGAATCTTGTGCGGCTTAACACAAAGCGGAGCCACGCCGCTGTATACAAAATAATCGGGGGCCGCTCACTTGAGGGCAAAACCCCATTTGCGGAAGTATCGGATCATGCTTTTCACCTGCTGCATGAAGTGCGAAAACTTCTTATTGGGTGTGCGGTGCCAGGCATGGATGGCTCTGAACTGGGGCAGATAGCACACCCGGCCGTATTGCAGAGCTTTCTGGGTAATGTCGGCGTCCTCCACGTACATGAAGTAATCCTCATCGAAGCCGCCCATATCACGGTATACGTCCGTGCGCACACAGAAAAAGCTTCCGGTGCAGAACTGGATATCGGTGGGCTTGGTCAGATCTTCGTCCAGCATGGCATAATGATCCCCATGCTTTTTGAAGCAGGACACACCCTGACGTGCCAGCAGGCCCAGCAAAGTGGGCTTGCGCTTGGGCAAAATCTGCGGGCGGCCATCCGGGAAGAATAATGCGGGTGTGGCCATAACCACATCGGGATGTGCGTCCATCCAGGCACACATCTCACTGAGCACATCATTTTCCACCAGGATGTCCGGATTCAGCACAAAATGATATTCGCTGGAAAGATCCGGAATCACCGTATTATGACCGGGACCAAAGCCCAGGTTCTCAGGCAGACACCGCACCTGCACATTGGGGCCAAAGTCCGTGGCGGCCAGCTTCTCTCCGGTTCCGTCCGGGCTGGCATTGTCCACAATATACAAATTCAGAGGTCTTTCTTTGGTGTACTTCACCACCGAGGCCGCAGCAGCAGCCACCTCTTCATATCCGCCGTAGCTCACAATGCAGGCACTGATTTCCGGCATATTCTCTCCCCTTCGTAATTGGCGCTCTTATACAGAGTAATCATACCATTTTTATGCGTTCCGCGCAACCGACCCGACCGTATCCGGTATATTTTCCGCAAAAAAATGCCGCATCCGCATTAAACGGACACGGCAGAAGGAACAATTTTTCAGGCAAACAGGGTCAGCAGCCGTTCCACCAGAAATACACTTGTACAGGAGCAGGCTGCCACCGCAATCAGGCTCTTGCCCAGCCAGCCCAGCACAAGTGCCACCGCAAGCCCTGCCACCGCGCTGATTGGGCTCTGCGTAGCGGTGAAAATAGCAGGAATGGTCATTGCAGTAAGGCAGGCGTAGGGTACATAGTACAGAAACGACCGCCAGAATCTGCTTTGAATAGGCTTTTGGAACAGGGTCAGCGGCAGCATACGAACCAGATAGGTAACACCGGCCATCACCAGAATGTACAGGTAGATCATTGCTTTTCCTCCTTTTGGGAATCAGGCGTCTTGATCTCCACCGACACGGGGTGCAATACCGCGCCCAGAGCCGAGGCCCCCACTGTGGCCAGGATGATGGCAAGACCCGGGGAAATACTGCGGAATGCCGGAACCCATGCCAGCACGCAGCTGATGGTCAATGCCGCCAGCACCACCGGGCGCACCCGGCTTTCCGAGCGAACTGCGGGCATCACAATGGCAATGAACATTCCATACAGGGCAAGACCCAGAGCACTGCGGATCGAAAGCGGCAGAATCTGGCTGGCCAGAGCACCGGTGAGGGTACCGCAGGTCCAGCCAAGCCAGGGCCCTGTGGAAAGGCCCAGCCAATACCGCGGCGTCAGCTTGCCCTGCCGTCCCATGGCTACCGCAAAAATTTCATCCGTATTGGAGAAAGCCATCAGGCAGCGTTTAAGCGTGCCCACCTCCGGCCCCAATCTCTGCGACAGGGACAGGCTCATAAGGGCATAGCGCAGATTGATGATAAACTGGGTCAGGGCCATTTCCAGAAGGCCCGCACCGGTGATGATCACGGTGAGCCCAGCAAACTGGCCGGCACTGGTCAGATTGCTCATGCTGATCAGGCCTGCCTGCCACGCGCTCAGGCCGCCGGTAACAGCCAAAATACCAAAGCTGAAGCTTACCGAGAAATAGCCCAGACCGATGGCTGTACCATCGCGCAGGCCTTCTTTCAGTTCGCGATCCATGGGATGATTCCCCCTTTTTCCTTTTCGAGTAAAACGAATCCCGCCCCGGAAAAACCGGGGCGGGAAGAAATCAACGTTTTGCCAATTCTCAGCCGTTCTTGCGCTTGGCTTCCAGCTTGGCAATGGCATCCTTGCGGCTCAGGTTGATGCGGCCCTGCTGGTCAATCTCGGTGACCATAACAATCAGAGGATCGCCCACAGCAACCACGTCTTCTACACGCTCAACACGCTTGGTGTCCAGCTTGGAGATGTGAACCAGACCTTCCTTACCGGGAGCAATCTCCACGAAGGCGCCGAAGTTCATCAGACGGGTTACGCGGCCCTTGTAGATGGCGCCCACCTCGGGGTCCTCCACAATGGTCTTGATGGTGCTGATTGCACGTGCAGCATCCTCAGCGTCGATGGCGGAAACAAACACGTGGCCGTCTTCCTCAACATCGATCTTGCAGTTGCAGTTTGCGCAGATCTCCTGAATGACCTTACCGCCCTTGCCGATTACGTCCTTGATCTTGTCCACAGGAATCATCATGGACAGCATCTTGGGAGCGTACTTGGACAGCTGCTCACGGGGAGCGGGCAGCACGGGCAGCATGATCTCGTCCAGGATATACAGGCGGCCCTTGCGGCACTTCTCGAAGGCTTCTTCGATGATGTCGTAGGTCAGACCGTCGATCTTGATATCCATCTGGATTGCGGTGATACCCTTGTGAGTACCGCCAACCTTGAAGTCCATATCGCCGTGGAAGTCTTCAACACCCTGAATGTCCAGCATGGTCATCCAGCGATCGCCCTCGGTGATCAGGCCGCAGCTGATACCAGCCACAGGAGCCTTGATGGGCACACCGGCATCCATCAGAGCCAGAGTGCTGCCGCAGATGGAAGCCTGGCTGGTGGAACCGTTGGAAGACAGAAC
>RCNH01000408.1_pt1 | contig 18339 bp, 13 predicted proteins | sample 2041161 | NCBI WGS metagenome assembly RCNH01 (sample SAMN09708215, study PRJNA481090) | Feces metagenome, whole genome shotgun sequencing project. | biome: feces | host: Leptonychotes weddellii | place: Antarctica: Sion Island | collected 2010-03-01 | reverse complement strand
GGTATGTGGCAGGATCGTCCTGGTGGATATACCCGCATCATGAAGCTCGGACCTCGTAAGGGCGACAGCGCAGAGATCGTAATTATCGAGCTCGTAACTGAGCCTTGCACCCCTAAGACCAAAGCTGCACCAGTTGTAGAAGAGGTTTCTGAGGTAGCAGAGGTAGCTGAGGTTACTGAATAGTAGTCAGCTTACTTACTATGCATTTGAGACCCTGGGAATTTCCCGGGGTCTTTTTCTATATAATAGGGTTATTCAAAAGACCGAATGCCATTTGAACATATTTACGTCTAAAGGTTTTATATGAGCACAACTAACGAAATGCAGACGCTTGTTATCAAGCTTGGATATCGTGGAGGAGACTTCCATGGATTTGCTCCTCAACCAGGAACACGTACGGTAGCAGGAGAGCTTGAGCGCGCGCTTTCTATTTTTCTTCGCCGAGAGGTCGAGATGACCTGTGCGGGTCGTACGGATACGGGAGTCCATGCGCAGGCTCAGTACGTGTCAATTCCTGTGACTCATGAAGAAACCCTTATACCTAAATATCGTTTCATGCATGCTTTGACTGCCCTGACTCCTGATGATATAGCCATCAGAGACATCTACAAGGCTTCTGAGGGCTTTTCGGCACGCTTTGACGCAAAGATGCGCCATTACCGATATCGTATCTTCTCGTCGCCCTCACGTCCTGTTCTGACATGGAACAATGCCTGGTGGGTGAAGACTCCTTTGGACATCGACTTGATGAATGAGGGAGCTCAGTATCTCGTCGGAGAGCATGACTTTGTGAGCTTCTGTAAGGCTAAGAGTGCGATCGATAAACCTACCTTTAGGTATATCGAGTCGATTAAGGTCTCAGAGGCCATCGAGATGGACGAGAAGATCATTCACCTCGATGTTTCAGGCAATGCATTCTTGCATTCTATGGTGCGCACCATTACCGGATCTTTGGTAGAAGTAGGACGTGCTCATCGAGATCCTATCTGGATGAAGGAGATTCTCGAGGCATGCTCGCGCACAGCTGCCGGACCTTGCGCTCCTGCTTGTGGACTCACATTTCGTCAGGTAGACTATCCACAAGGTGCTCTATCTGAATGGGAATAACGCTCAGAAATGAGCGATCTGAAAGTTGGTGATGAATTCATGCCACATATTTCAATCGTAATGCCTGCCTACAACGCTCAGGAGTCTATTGCTGACTCTATTCAATCCGTCCAAAACCAAAGTTACGCGGATTGGGAGCTTATCGTTGTGGATGGAGGGTCGACAGATTCTACGCTGCAGGTAGCTCAAGATCTAGCTGCCTTAGACACACGCATTCAGGTTATCAGCACCGACCTTGCTACCCCTGAGCACGCTCGTGAAGTTGGAGCTGAGTCAGCATCGAGCGAGTATTGTATCTTCTGCGATTCAGATGACTGGATGGAAGCTGAAACTCTCTCAAAGATGATGGCATTGATTGAGGAAAACAACCTTGACCTGTGTCTTTCGAGCTTCTGTAAAGATGTTTACTTCGGAAGTGAAGGAAAGTGTGTCTCTGAAATCTACCATGCACCTCAAGGGGTGTATGTGACGAAGGAGGAGTTTCGAGAGGCCTCACCTGAACTCTTTTATGCAGGGCTTTTCGAGAGCATGAATGCTGCAGTGTATAACACAGCAAAGATTCGCGATCTTATGCATTCATTTGGCTCGGGCAAGTGGACTGAGCACGACTTGATACTGTCGTATTTGGTAGATGTTGAGCGCGTGGGAGTTGTATCCTATCCGCTCTTTCACATCCAAAAGCTGCGCAATAAGCAAAGAACCCCTCAGCATCAGCTTGAAGTTCTCGATCTTTGCAAGTGCGACTACGTGAGCCTTCTAGCTCTGTATGAATCTTGGAATATGATTGACAATCATACGGTTTATCAGCGACTTCACGAGGTTTTTCTTAACGAGCTCATAGCTTGCATCGAGGATATTTGCAAGCCATCGTGCGCTATTGATATTGACCACAAGCACCAGCTTCTGGAGTTGATAGTCAATGCAGAGTCGACTCAAAGGGCAGTGAGTATTGTCTCTCCTAAAAATAGGATGCAGCAAATGCTGGTAGGCCCTATAAAGAAGAAAAACGTTGCGCTTTTGTACTCTGAAGCGCGCTTCATTTCGTTTATTAAGCACAACAATTCATCCATAGTCTCTAATGACGACCAGGCATAGAAGGAGAATTCTATGAGTAAGTCAGCGATCTTATTGAACGAAGATAATCGCGAGCAGGTGCTTGCCTATATCGACGAGATTGAACCTGAGATGAACATCTTCATCAAGGGCGACATTGAGCAGTTTGGTATGTCAGATCCTGTTCACGTCTATGCACTTGTGGATGATGAGGGCGTATGGGATTCCATCGTCTTGGATTTTCACTCTAACTTCGTTTGCTATTCTCAAAATCCTCTGTTTGATGCTGAGGCCATGGCCGGGCTCATCGACCAGTTACGTTCTGAGACAGCCATTGGCTCTATCAATGGAAAATACGAGATTATTGAGGCTCTTTCCTCCTATTTTCAGGAGCTTGAGCTCAAGCAGTTTGTCTTGAGCATCCTCGATTACGTCTATGAAGAAGACATTGCACCTTGTCCTGACGGGGTAGAGATTCGCAAGCTTACCCGCGATGATTACGATGAACTTCTTGAGATGCTCTCTGAGGTAGTCGAGCTCGATATGCCGCTTGAGACTCCTGAGGATAGGGCTGCAGTTAAGCGTTTGAAGATTGCAAACGAGGACCATGGATGCGCAACCTACGGTGCGTTCTACCACGGTGAGCTTATCTCCACGGCTGCAACCTCTGCAGCTTCAAGTGAGTCTGCAATGGTTGTCACCGTTGCAACCCGCCCTGACATGAGGCGCTATGGCATCGGGTCTTGTGTTATGAAGGAGCTTTGCCTCGATCAGCTTGCTGAGGGAAAGAAGTACTTGACTCTCTTTTACCAGAAGGGTCGTGTAGGCAAGTTGTACAACCGCGTTGGATTTGCCGATGCGGGCAAATACGGAATGCTTCGCTAAGCACCGCGCTTTGTGACCAATACTTATTTAGTTAGGAACTTTATGCCCCAACAACATGATATACGTGCTGTTTTCTTTGACGTTGATGGTACACTTTTGCCTTTTGCAACCCACGAGATTGCTCAGTCGTCCTACCTTGCACTCGATAAGCTAAAAGAGAAGGGAATCCATCGCATCTTGGCGACGGGTCGTCCTTTCTACGAGCTTGAGGGCGTGGATATAAGCTACTTCGACGCATTCATTACCTTCAATGGCCAGTATTGTGTCCTCAACGATGAGGTTATCGTCGATACGCCAATCGATCCTAAGGCGATCGAGATTGCAGTATCTCAGGTTGACCAGGGCCTGTACCCATGCCTTTTTATGGAAGAAAATCGTGCTTACGCAAGTCCTAAAAATCAAGCTTTTCGCGATTTGGAAGCCCTTATTGGGTCTGCCTTTGATGAAGATGATTACCATCAGGCTCTTGATAATCCCATCTACCAGCTCAATGCGTACATCGAGCCTGGTCAGGAGCACATTATGACCGATGCTATGGACGGGGTTAAGTGGACGCGCTGGTCTGAATACTTCATTGACGTAATGCCGGAGGCTGGAGGTAAGGAGCACGGCGTTCAACAGATGCTCAAGCATTTGGGACTGAAACCTGAGCAAGCTGCTGCCTTTGGAGATGGTGGCAATGACGTTGGTATGTTTGAAGTGGTAGGACACGGTATCGCTATGGGCAACGCTGTTGAGGAGCTCAAGGCTGTTGCGCAAAGCATTACTGAAGACTGCGACAATGATGGAATCTATAATGAGTGCGTTCGCCTGGGTCTTATTGACTAAGAACATCCTCACTACGTGAAAACGTTATTTGTATATGCTGTATTGTTACCTTATTTGGTGCAAATAAGTTTTATAATAGCGAAATATTATTTCCCAGTTTACACAGAGCTTCGACTCTGGATACATGAAGAAAGGTAGACTATGGGCTTACATTACTTTGGAACTGATGGCTTTCGTGGAGAGTCTAACGTAACATTAACTGCAGATCATGCATATAAAATCGGCCGCTACATGGGTTGGCACTGCACTGAAGGTGCTATCAAGAAGGCACGCGTTGTAGTCGGTCGCGACACCCGTCAATCCGGAACCATGCTCGAGGCTGCGATCGTTGCGGGTCTTACGGCATCTGGTGCAGACGTTTTGCTTTTAGGTGTTATTCCTACTCCTGCTGTGAGCTATGTTGTAACCCAGGAAGATTTCGCATGCGGTGTCATGATTACTGCAAGCCACAATCCTTTCCAGGACAATGGAATCAAGCTTGTAGATGGTGAAGGTCACAAGATGAGCGACGATGTCCTCGAGCTCGTAGAAGCCTACATTGACGGCAAGAGCGAGATTGGATTTGCTGAGGGCTCTCACATTGGAGTATCCCAGGAGTGGGAAGAAGGGCGCGCGCTTTACCGCCAGCACCTCACCAACGTTGCTCAGGGCCTCGACCTTAAGGGCATGCGTATTGGTCTCGACTGTGCTAATGGAGCTAGCTCTGATTATGCTGCTGAGATTTTCGAAGCATTCGGAGCTGAAGTTGTTGTAACTCACAACACTCCAGACGGACAAAACATTAACGTTGACTGTGGCTCTACCCACATCGACCAGCTCTGTGAGGTTGTAAAGGAGCAGAAGCTCGATTGCGGATTTGCATTCGACGGCGACTGTGACCGCTGCATTGCTGTTGATGGTGATGGTAATGAAGTCAATGGCGATAAGATCCTCTTCATGTGTGGACAGGCTCTCGCTCGCAAGGGTGAGCTTCCTCACGACATGATCGTTACGACTGTTATGGCAAACATCGGCTTCGATAAGGCTGTTCGCGAGGCTGGATTGAAGTGTGAGCACACTGATGTTGGAGATAAGTACGTTGTAGCTTGCATGCGCGAAGGTGGATATGTTCTCGGAGGAGAGCAGTCAGGACACGTAGTCTTTGCTGATTGCGAGATCACTGGAGATGGAATCGTTACTGCACTCAAGGTAATGCATGCCGTATGTGAGTCCGATAAGACCTTCACTGAGCTTGCAAACACCATGGTTGAGTTCCCTCAGGTTCTCATGAATGTTCGCGTAAGCGATAAGGAAGCAGCTTTGAGCGATGCTGCAGTTCTTAAGGCTATTGAAGAGGTGAAGACTGACCTTGCAGCTGAGGGTCGCATCCTCGTTCGCCCTTCTGGTACCGAGCCTGTAGTTCGCGTATTGGTAGAGGCTTCCACTGAGGAGATGTGCAACAAGAAGGCACAGAAGGTTGCCGATAAGCTTGCTGCTGTATAAATTTGAATAACGTATACATTAAGAATGACTTGCTTTGCGCAGGTCATTCTTTTTTGTACAAGGAAGGTCTATACGTCCTAAAACATATACATTCGCAAACTTTTACCCCGTTTATGCTGTTGGAAGTTTACAAATTGGTACTTTTATTGCATGCTATATCTAATGTAATTTTAAATAGGAGATTTTCATGAAAGTACTCAGGGCACTTATAAAGCTTGTTATAACCCTTCTTTTAATTGTTCCTCTTGTATTTTGGGCAATTTCATCTTTGTATTCTTATGCAGAGAATCAGATATATTTACCTGCTGAACTTAATCTTTCTTCAGAGCAGTATGCGCAGAACGCTGAATGGATGAAGGATGTTCAGGATGATAAGTTCCTCAGTGAGATTGCACTTCCTGGAACTCATGACAGTGCAACTCAGTATGTACATCTTCCATACCTTGCACAGTGTCAGTTCCTCTCACTTGAAGACCAGCTCAATGCAGGTTATAGGTATCTCGATATCCGCCTTAAGGCAGATCAAAATAACAAGACCTTGACCTTCCATCATGGTCCTGCAGCATGTTTGACCGAGCGCGGATTCTTCTCTTCTTCACTCGATCTTAAAGATGGGTTGGAGCAGTGCTATAAGTTCTTGCAGGCACATCCATCCGAAACCATTGTGTTTGTAATTAAACAAGAGGATTCAGAACTTGCTCCTTCTGATTTCCAGGATATTTTGACTGAGTATGTCAATCAAAACCCAGATGCTTGGTATTTAAACAGGCAAGTTCCTACTCTGGGAGACGCTCGAGGTAAGATTGTATTGATGCAAAGGCATCAGCTTGATAAGGACTATAAAACTCAGGGACCTGCTCTTCTTTGGAAAGATCAGAGGCAAAAGGCTCCTGAGGAGAAGCAGCTTCCTTACGAGGTGTACAAGACCGCTGGTGCTCCTAGCGTTGCTGTTCAGGATGCTTTCCAATATTCCGTTGATGATAAATGGAAGGCTTTTGAGGCAAGTGCCCTTGCTATGAGCGAGGAGCTTGCAACAGATATGGTAAGCCTTAACTTCCTAAGCACTAAGGGACCTACTCCTGTGGGACATCCTTTTGGATACGCTTATGACCTTAACCCTAAGCTCCTTGCCTCATCTCTTAATTTCGCACATACCTGGACTATCGTTGATTTTGCAACTCCAGAGATTGCAGCTAAGATCTACGCATCAAACTTCTAAGTAGTAGGGGTGTCGTGGTTACAGGCAACCGAATGACTTGCATCAGTCATGCACGGCGCGCAGGCTGAACACCCTTACAATCCAATAGATAAACAAATGGACTCCGCACCTTAGGTACGGAGTCCATTTTTGTATTAGATTTTAGCCTTCAAACAAGTTGAGTTTGATCATATCAACATCTGCATCTTCAATAAGTTTCTTATTTCCAAAGATACAGCGTGCGGTTGGCTGGTTAGGGTCGCTCAGAGCCTCAGAGAGCTTCTTGAGCTCTTCCTTGGTGCAATTGATAATCTGGTTGCGGTGCTCTTCTTTGCGTCCTTCAGGGGTCTCACAATAGCGCTGAGTATCTTGCCTGCGAGCCTGAGCCCTTGGAGATACTGGAGCGTCCATCTGTGCTACGGAGCTTACAATGTAGCCCACAAGCTCACTGTCGGTAGGGTCCCAATCGTTGAGCCACTGTGCCTGATTATCGAAGGCGGTGAAAGTGCGCTCTACTTGAGGATCGCGGTAGCTCCAGTTAACGAGGAGGTCGAGGGTGGTTCTAAATCCACAACCATAAGCTCCGCCCTTAACGCGGACATCATTCCAGAGGTAGTCGTAAGAGAGAGCCTTAGCTGCAATGGACCAAGCACCAGAGTTCTCGATCATACGCTGTGCGCTTGGCTTTACCTGTGCGTTGTATACAACGTTGGAAGGAACGATGAATGCCTCGTTTCGCATGTATGCCTTAGGAACCTCAAGGACAGGAGTCTGCTCTCCGCCTGCACTCATAGAGAGTGTGTTGGCGAAATCCCAGAAGTACATGAAGTCATCTTCAGATCCAGCGAAGCTGAAGTCACAGTTGTCAGATACAAAGATCTTCTTCTGAATGAAGGTCAAGATATCTGAGAGACTTGCAAAGCGGTCATCGTAGTTTTCAATAAGGTCAGAAAGGAAGCGATAGAAGTCGATTCCTACAGCTTTCTGAGAGAAAGCAGAGGCTTTATTGAAGTAAGACTGAGCGCGAGCAGCAGCAAAAATGTGACCAGATCCAATGAATCCCTGCTCCATAGTGGACTTCATCTGAATAAGGATGTTGCGGATGCGCTCCTTATCGGTGAACTTCGTGGTCAAAAGAAGCTCTGGAAGCAACTTGTGAAGCTGGTCTACCTTATCAGAAAGGGTAGCCTGACTTGCTACAAATGCAGCCTTGATCTCCTCAGGGTTCTCGAAGTTCTCATATGCCTCAACATAGAAGGAAGAGTGTCCAAAGTTCTTTGGAATCTCAACGGCGAGCTGCTCTGCTGTGTAGTACTCAGTATCGAGCTTTCCGATGAGGTTAGCCATGATGTTGACATATGGAATATGCTCAAACAAGATGCCATCGAGCCAGAAGTTGCTGTACAGATAGCAAATATCGTGGGTATCTACCTCGTGCAAGGTGCATGGAAGAGGCTTTTCGATCCTGCGCTGCTTAGGCTCTGGAGCCATCTTATCGATGTCTTCGATTCCAAGCTGAGGAAGCTTAGCGATATTCTCTGGAGCGTCAGGGGTCTCTTGCTCCTGGCGAAGAAGTTCTACTTCCTCGTGGATGGTCTTCTTCTGCTCGTCGGTTAAATCTACGAGTGACTTCTGAAGCTCAATCTCGCGCTCGTTGAGACCTTCTTCAACCTCTACGCAACGAAGGTCGTGAAGGACATAGTGCTCGTTGGTGAGAATGGTCTTCTCGAGAAGCTTCTCGAAGTAATCAGTCTGAATGAGTTTCTTAAGCTCGGCGAGCTTCTCCTCATACAGAAGAACACCAACTGGATTTTCCTCATCATAAAGCCAGGTAGAGAGGGAATCGATGGTGTATTCAATACCTGCAGGGTATCCAAAGTCAGCCTCACGCATAGTGAATTCAAGGCTTGAAAGCTGGCTTTCAAGAAGGTCCTTATTGATTCCGCGCTTAGCGAGCTGACGGCAGGTAGAAGCGATGGTCTCCTGGAACTTATCAGCAGTATCCTCATGTGCTCCGCGAAGCTCAAGATAGAGCATTGGCTGGGCAAATGCGTTGGTTACGCTGTAGAAAACATCCTGACCGAGTCCAAGGGAAATGAGACGCCTCTTAAGCGGAGCCTCGTTGCTTCCCATGAGGGTAGACATCAAGACATCAAGGGCAATCTCCTCAAGGCTACCTGCGGTAAAGTCGAGAGCATAGGCAAGACCAACACATGAGTTGTCAGGAGATCCAGGCATAGTGCTGGAGGTCTGCTGAGGACCCAAAGGCTTCTGATGCAAGAGAGGGTTTGGCTCTCCAGAAGGCTCTTGAACAGTGCCGAAAACCTTTCCCAAGCGCTCAAGCTGACGCTCAATATCAACATTTCCGTAGAAGATGGTGTATGAGTTTGCAAGCTGGTAGTGGCGAGCGTGGTTGTCGAGGAAGTTCTCGTAGGTAAGGTCTGGGATGTTCAGAGGATTTCCGCCTGAGTCATGCCTGTAGCAGGTATCAGGGTAGAGATACTCGGTGAGTTTCTCCCACAAACAGCCGGATGGCTCGGAATAAGCTCCGCGCATCTCGTTGTAAACAACACCGTTGTAGGTAAGCTTGGAGTCGTCCTCGTTGAGCTCCTTGTGCCAGCCTTCCTGCTCGAAGATGTGCTTGTTGGTATAGATGTTAGGATGGAATACCGCATCGAGGTATACATCCATGAGGTTTTCAAGATCCTTCTCGTTCGTAGATGCAACAGGGTAAACAGTCTTATCTGGGAAGGTCATAGCGTTCAAGAACGTATTCATACTGGTCTTGATAAGGTTTACGAAAGGCTCCTTTACAGGGTAAGAAGTACTTCCGCAAAGTACAGAGTGCTCAAGGATGTGGAAAACACCTGTTGAGTCTGCTGGTGGAGTCTTAAATCCAATAGCAAAGCTCTTATTGGTATCAGCGCAAGCAAGCCAAAGTACGCGAGCTTGGGAGGTGTGCCTCATGACGTAGGCATAGCCTGAAAGCTCCTTGACTTCAATAATGCGCTCAACGGTAAAGTCACCGTGTTTGCTGCCAAGTGCCATGGATTCAAATGGCTCTTGGTAATTAATGGTTTCTGTCATATATAACTCCTTAAAGAGGATGACTATCCGTACCATTCTAGCATGTGGGAGGCCTTACAGTTAGACCTATCTTACAAAAGGTATAGTTATTGATTATTCTCGTACATTCAATTGCAGAATATGAGGTGGAGGATGGATATTAATAAGACCACCGATCTACAAAAAAGAAGTCGCCTTATGAAAGACGACTTCTTTGGTTTAAATCTTTTCCATCTGGGCTAAAACTGTTGAATACCAGAAATCCCAGTGTGCAGTACCTACGTACTTCTTTGCAGCTGATGGAGTAATGGTTGGGCCATAGACGTGAGCTAAGTAAGGAACGTGTGCCCTGATTCCTTCTTCGAAGGAGCTAAAGCGTCTAAATCCGCCTCCAACTGCTGTCCATCCCCATGCATTGTAGGAGTCTCCGTATGGCACATAGAGTCCTTTTGAAGATTCCGCAAGTGCAATGGCTGGTGACCATCGAGGATCGACTCCAGCATCCCATGCAGCTTCAGCAAATACACGTCCAGTTCCAGCCATAGGAGATCCAGCAAGGTAATTATCGATGCGCTGAGTCCAGGTGGATACAAATGCGCTCTTGCCTACCGTCCAATCGACAGATCCGGAACTTGGTTGTTTTGGAACCTCAACAGGGGTGGTAGTTTCAGAGTTTTTAGGCGTGAAAGTCTTCTCCGGTGCGCTTGCAGCCTGCTGAATTGCAGCCTCTGCCTCTGCCTTCTCTTGCTCTTGCTGTTTGAGGGCACGATTTTGGGCTGCTACACGCGCTGCCGTTGCTGCACCGAGTGCCGCTTGAGCTTCGTTGAGTGTAGCCTGAGCCTCATCTTTCTGCTTGGCAAGGACTTCAGATTTCTCCGTCAGCTCAGCCTGTGCGTCATTGAGCTCCTTGATAGACTTCATGTACTTACCCTGCATAACTTCCATTTGATGCATGGTTGCAAGGAAGTCAGAAAGGCTATCTGAAGCTAAAATGAGGGAGATGAGATTAGGGGTTTCTCTACTCATTTTATAAGCAGAATGTATGACCCTACCTGCATCTTCCTGGAGTTTAGGTAGACGTGCCTGAAGTTCTTCGAGTCGTTGCTCGTTTTTTGTGATCTCTGCTTGAATTTCGTCGTAAGTCGCCTGAGCTGCATTATAAGCTTTGGCGGTTTGCTCTATATCGTTTTGAGCAGCATCCAGTTCAGTGTCTGCGAGTGCAGGATGCATTGTTACGAGCGAAATAAGCACGATAAGGCAAGCGCAGAAGATATACTGCACAAACCTTTTGTATGTAGAAGTATCGTTCAAGTGCTATTCAGCCCCTAGTTCGATTTACAGATAACTCATCAAATGAGTTTGTCTATTATCTCATGCACCTGTACGGCATGCAAATTTACACCCTGTTAGATGCTTGATTTGCCTACATTTCTAACAAAAAATCTCTATATTTTAGTACTTTATACGGAATTTTGTATAAAACTTATAATAATCTACTTCCTCAGGAGAGATATAGGCATAAATCTTTGAAGCGAAGTCCTTTGTAATATAAGGTCATATACGCAAAAGGGAGCTAGCATAATACTAGCTCCCTTAATTTCGTTTGTTAGGTTTCATAACTCCATAAGGCAAGATTTTCTGTTGAGTTATAACTTATGAAGAATTATTTGACTACAAGGATGTCGCTTGGGGTGTTTCTGAGTAAGAATGTTGAGATTGAACCCAAGAGCGCATACTTTGCAGCTGAGAGTCCTCGAGCTCCACAGATGACAAGGTCTGGGTGATAGACTTCGATCATGTCTTCAAGAAGGGTCTCGCGTACACATCCGACCTTAACGACAACTTCGATGCTTTCGATGTCTTCGTCCTTGCTTGCCTCTTCAATATAGTCCTCGATGCTTGCATGGAAGGTCTTCTTGAGACCTTCAATTACATCAGGAACGTAAACTCCTGCAGTGCTAAGAGAAGCGGAATCGATAACATGACCAATAGTAATCTTTGCATGGTGCAAAGATGCGAGGGATAGGGCTTGTTCTAGCACCTTATCCTGATTTGAATGACTATCGAGCGCAACGAAGATGTGCTGATAGGCCTGCCCGTTGTACATTGAAGACATTTAAACCCCTCCTTATGTATACGATACGTAAATCAGTCCTTTATTTAAGTCTACCGCTCTGGCCAATCTTTATATGCGTTATTATACCAAGTGAAAGTAACTGTCGGTCAACGGTCGTTTTCCTTCTTAAATAGGAGATTAAACTATATTTCCCAGTTTTGACCTAAATATTCAGTATATGTATAAAGGGAGACTAGATGGATTTTCTAGAGATTCTCAAGGCTATTTTGTTTGGTGTGGTTGAGGGTATTACCGAGTGGTTGCCTATTTCTTCAACAGGACACCTTATTTTGCTCGATGAGTTTGTAAAGCTCAATGTAACGCCTGAATTTTGGCATATGTTCCTCGTAGTCATTCAGCTTGGTGCTATCTTGGCTGTATGTGTTTTATTCTTCTACCAGCTCAATCCTTTCGCACCATCTAAGGATGCTGATCAGAAGAAGGCAACATGGAATATGTGGGCAAAGACTATTGTAGCTTGCATCCCAGCAGCCGCTGTTGGTATTCCTCTGGACGATCTGATGGATGAGTACCTCAGCAGCCCTTACATCATTGCAGCTACGCTTATCTTGTACGGTATTTTATTTATTGTTGTCGAGAATAAGCGTGAGAAGCGCGTTGCAGCTCAGCTTTCTCATGAGACTCCTCGTCACTTGAAGGGTAATTTCAAGGAGAAGAGCGTTGCTGAACTTGCAGATAAGAATGCTCGCATCCACACCATGGAAGAGCTCGATTGGAAGACTGCCATCGGTATTGGTCTCTTCCAGGTTCTCAGCATTATTCCTGGTACAAGCCGCAGTGGAAGTACCATCATTGGTGGATTGATCTTGGGATGCTCTCGTGCAGTTGCTGCAGAGTTTACCTTCTACCTCGCTATCCCTGTTATGGTGGGTGCGTCTGGTCTTCGTTTGGTAAAGTTCTTCCTCAAGGGAGGAGTTCTGACAGGGGCAGAAGGCATGATTTTGGGAATCGGATGCTTGGTTGCATTCATCGTTTCCATCATCGTTATCCGCTTCCTCATGAGTTATATCAAGAAGCATGACTTCAAGCCATTTGGTTGGTACCGAATTGTTTTGGGTATCGCAATCATTGGATACTTCGCAGCTCTCGCTCAGGGTCTTATCTAAGTCCTGAAGTATAAAATTTCAAACTTTCAAAACTCACTTTGCGTAAGCAGGGTGAGTTTTTTTGCGCCTAAATTTCCCTTGACAAACAGAGGGTAAAAGAGGTCTGATGGTAATCGTTGCGATGTTGTCGATAGTGGTTTGAACTTCTCTATTTAGTATATATGTATATTTGATATGCTATATATTGTGTATTCGATTGAGCAGGCTTTCTTTAAAGTGTGACATAAATAGCACTTAGAATGCCTACTCAATATGCTATTGTACTAGTAGTAAAAACCACAAATTCAAACCCATGAGCGAGGTTTACTGTGAACATAATTAAACGTAGCGGACAAACAGAATCTTTCGATGCAGGAAAGATCAAACGCGCTATTTTGAAATCTTTTGAAGCAACTTCGACGTCTGTTTCTGATGAGGATCTCGACGCTATCGTCGCTTCCTTGGTCAGTGTGATCGAAGAGCAGAACATCAATACTGTTGAGGACATTCAGGACCTCGTTGAGCAGACCTTGATGACTGAAGGCTATCTCCGTCAGGCTAAGGCATACATCTTGTATCGCTCCAAGCACGAGGCTCTTCGTAAGGCTCGCATGGCAATTGGGCGCGAGATTCATATTGAGGGAATCGAAGAGGCTCTTCGCAAGATCCAGACCGACTTCGTGCAGGATATCTATTCGCTCGAGACCCTTCAGGCTCGCTTTAGTGCATTTGTAAAGCACGACATGAGCGACCTTGAGAAACTCTCTGCCTTAACGCGCGCAGCTGTTGAGCTTACAAGCACTGAGGCTTCCCAGTGGACCTATATTGCAGCTCGCTTTGAGGCTCTTTCTTTCCACACGAAGATTAAGGCAATTCGTGCACGTCAAGGTATTTCAAGCCTGTATGAATCCATCCGTCGTTTGACCGACCTTGGATTGTATGGCTCCTACATCCTTGAGCACTATTCAAAGGATGAGATTACAGCCGTAGAGAAGTTCATCGTCAATGACCGTGATAACCTCTTCGATTTCGCAGGTTATGACCTTGTATGTCGTCGCTACGTTATTCACAACTATGACGGCGTGGCAGAGGAGACTCCTCAGGAGATGTTCTTGGGTGTAGCATTGCACCTTGCAATGAAGGAAGATCCTGCTATCAGGCTTGAGTGGGTAAAGCGCTTCTACGATATGCTCTCTCAACTCAAGGTAACGATGGCAACTCCTACGCTTTCTAATGCGCGCAAGCCTCACCATCAGCTTTCCTCCTGCTTCATCGATACCGTTCCAGATTCCCTTGAGGGAATCTATCGCTCCATTGATAACTTCGCTCAGGTATCTAAGTACGGCGGAGGCATGGGTATGTACCTCGGCAAAGTTCGTGCTTCTGGAAGCTCCATCCGAGGATTCCAGGGCGCTGCGGGAGGTGTTATTCGCTGGATTCGCGTTATTAATGATACGGCAGTTGCTGTCGATCAGCTTGGCATGAGGGCTGGCGCGGTTGCAGTCTACCTCGATGCATGGCACCGCGATCTTCCGGAGTTCTTGCAGATCAGAACCAATAATGGCGATGAGCGTATGAAGGCTCATGACGTATTCCCAGCCGTTTGCTATCCAGACTACTTCTGGCAGCTTGCTGACGAGGATCTTTCCAACATGTGGTACTTGATGGATCCGCATGAGATTCAGGTAGTCAAGGGATATGCTTTGGAGGATTCATTCGGAGATGAGTGGAAGGAGCGCTACCTCGACTGCGTTGAGGATCCGCGCATCTCTAAGCGCTCAATGACAATTCGCGATATTGTTCGTCTCATCATTAAGTCTGCTGTAGAGACTGGAACTCCTTTCGCGTTTATGCGCGATACCGTAAACAGGGCAAATCCTAACCCTCAAGAGGGTATGATTTACTGCTCTAACCTCTGCACTGAAATCTGTCAGAATACCTCAGGCATCGAGCAGGTATCTCGTGAGGTAAAGACCGATGACGGTGACTGTGTTGTTGTGACTACTACACGTCCTGGTGACTTTGTAGTCTGTAATCTTGCAAGTCTCACTTTGGGTAAAATTAACCTTGAGGACAGAGGTGAGCTCAGAGATATTATTCACAGCGTTGTACGTGCTTTGGATAACGTTATTGATTTGAACTTCTATGCTTTGCCTTATGCAAAGATTACCAACCACCTCTATCGCTCTATCGGAATGGGTGTCAGCGGTTACCATCACATGCTCGCTAATCGTCGCATTAAGTGGGAATCAGAGGAACATCTTGAGTTTGTAGATGGTCTCTTTGAAGACATTGCATTCTATGCCATTGAGGCATCAAGTGAGATTGCTCGCGAGAAGGGTACCTACGATAAGTTCGCAGGTTCTGATTGGGAGACGGGAGCTTACTTCGATAAGCGTGGCTACACTTCAGAGAAGTGGGATGCTCTTCGCGAGAAGGTTGCTCAATACGGCATGCGCAATGCGTATCTTATGGCTGTAGCTCCTACCAGCTCAACTTCCATCTTGTCAGGAACTTCAGCAGGTGTTGACCCTGTTATGAATAAGTTCTTCTTGGAAGAGAAGAAGGGCATGATGCTTCCTCGCGTCGCTCCAAATTTGAGTTCAGAGACATTCTGGTACTACAAAGCTGCTCACAATATCGATCAGCACTGGAGTATCAAGGCTGCAGGAGTCAGGCAAAGGCACATCGATCAGGCTCAGTCTGTGAACTTGTATATCACCAACGACTTCACCATGCGTGAAGTATTGAATCTCTATCTTTCTGCTTGGAAAGAGGGAGTAAAGACCTTGTATTACGTACGTTCAAAGTCCTTGGAAGTTGAAGAGTGCGAAAGCTGTTCAGCATAGTGTATTGCTGAGCTGCGGAAAAGGAACGATTATGTTACAGAAGAAATCAACCCTTCAAAAGAAGCCCCTCTTTAATCCAGAGGGAGACACATCGGTATTGTCTCGTCGTATGATCGGCGGAAATACCACGAACCTCAACGACTTCAATAACCTGAGGTATTCATGGGTAAGCAACTGGTATCGCCAAGCCATGAATAACTTCTGGATTCCTGAGGAGATTAACCTTAACCAGGATCTCAAGGATTACCCTCAACTTTCAGCTGCAGAGAAAGAAGCTTACGACAAAGTTTTGTCCTTCCTCGTATTCCTCGATTCTTTGCAGAGTGCCAACCTTCCAAACATTGGCGCATATATTACGGCTAATGAGGTTAATCTTTGCATCGACATCCAGACTTTCCAGGAGTGCGTACACTCTCAGTCTTACTCCTACATGATCGATACGATTGTAAGCCCGGAAGAGCGCGATGCTATTTTGTATCAGTGGCGCGATGATGAGATGCTTCTGAAGAGAAATACCTTCATTGGAGACCTCTACAACGAGTTCCTCGAACACCAGGATGCAAGGACATTCCTCAAGGTTATCGTTGCAAACTACATCCTTGAGGGAATTTACTTCTACTCAGGCTTTATGTTCTTCTATAACCTTGCTCGAAATGGCAAGATGCCAGGATCTGCTCAGGAGATTCGCTACATCAACCGCGATGAGAATACTCACTTGTGGCTCTTTAGAAATATCATTCAGGAACTTCAGAAAGAAGAGCCACAGCTTTTCGATGACGAGATGGTAGCTGAAATGCGCGAGATGCTCATCGAGGGTGTTCGTCAGGAATGCGAGTGGGCAGAGTATGTCATTGGAAATAAGATCCCAGGTCTTACCTACGACATGGTTCAAAATTACGTCCGCTACCTTGGCAATCTTCGTTGGAGTGGTCTTGGCTATGGACCGCTTTTCGAAGACAATCGCGAGGAGCCTGCTGATATGGAATGGGTCGATCAGTATTCCAATGCAAACATGGTAAAGACTGACTTCTTCGAAGCTCGAAGCACCGCTTATGCTAAGTCTACTGCGCTGGTGGATGATCTATAAGCCGTTGGCTTACTGGCTGATTAGATATAAATATACGAGAGGGTCCTCAGGTGAGGGTCCTCTCGTTTTGTATGTTGAGTGTCTTTGCTTATGGCTTTTAATCTTATGTTGAACACCCGTCTAGATCCTTCTTTAGGGTGATGCGATGCACGATCTTGCAATTAGGGTATAGATATGTGGAAAGCAGCAATCCTTTAGAGTGTAGGAACTAAGCAGGTGATGCGGTAGGGGACCGTGGATATAGGAGGAGTTCAGCAAATGCATTTCAATAAAATGATACCTGAGCTAACGGTCTTTGATATTGGTCAGACGGTCGCATTTTACAAAAGGATAGGGTTTGAGACTGTTTACGAGAGGCCTGAAGATTTGTTTGCCTTTATGTCCTTCGAAGGAAGTCAGTTCATGTTCGAGCAAATCCACGATAGTGGATGGAATGTCGGGGAAATGCATTACCCGCTGGGACAGGGAATTAATTTTTCTATCGAAGTAGATGACCTTGATGGTTTGTATGAGAAGTTAAAAGAAGAGCAGGTGGAAATGTATAGGGACTTGCAGGTTTCTTATTACCGCGTTGATGATATGCGTGTAGAGCAGAAAGAATTCTTGATACAAGATCCGAATGGATATCTCTTAAGATTTACTAACTGATAGATTTCAATGTGCAGTCCTGTCCGTGGGCATTGATTCCTATGCAGATGAACGTGACCGCAGCTTTGTCGCAGATGTAAAACCCTGCAGATTATAAAACAGCCTCGATGAGGTCATCGAGGCTGTTTACGTATGCTTTGAAGTGCGGTTTTTTGTATCTGCTGTGGAGCACCTTGAAAGTACTTTATAGTCGTTGATCCACATGCGATCGCTTATTCACGGTCGATGCGAATTTGGAAAGTAATATCAGGGTCGTAGGTGCGAAGGAGACCGCAGAGCTGGTCGAGAAGCTCTTCATCGGTAAGTTCAAGGCTAAAAGGAGCCATGCAGTCTACCGTAAGCATAAGGTTTCCATCGTCCTCCGAGGTATGAAAATCGTGAAAGCTCAAGGTGTCTGAAATCTCGTTCTTATGCTCATCGAGCCATGTTCGAATGGCGATAGTTGGCTCGTCATTCTTTATGCGTGGGTCGAGATGAGCAGTAAGGTCAATCTGCTCGTTGGTGTAGAAGTCAAATTGCATAGCGTCGAGGATCTCGTGCGCTTCGATGGTGGTCAACGTGGAGGGCATCTCTACGTGAGCTGAAGCAAAGGTTCTACCAGGGCCATAGTCGTGAAGTACGAGGTCATGAACCCCGAGAACCTTATCGTAGGATAGAATCTTTGAGCGAATTGCCTCGATTTTCTCCGGGTCTGCGGGAGACCCAAGGAGGGGATTGACTGACTCTACCAAACATTCCCAGCCTCCATGTAAGATGAGTAAGCCAACAATAATCCCAACCGCGCCATTGATCCAAGGGAGATTGAAATAGGTTGAAAGTGCTGTACATCCGAGTACTGAAAGTGTGACGATGCAGTCGTTCAATGAGTCTTGAGCGGCAGAAAGCAGAGCTTGTGAATCAATCCTGGTGCCTAT
>RCNH01000406.1_pt1 | contig 18371 bp, 14 predicted proteins | sample 2041161 | NCBI WGS metagenome assembly RCNH01 (sample SAMN09708215, study PRJNA481090) | Feces metagenome, whole genome shotgun sequencing project. | biome: feces | host: Leptonychotes weddellii | place: Antarctica: Sion Island | collected 2010-03-01 | reverse complement strand
GATGTCCTTGATCTCAGCGTTGAGTTTCGCAATATCAATGACCTCTCGGGTGTCCTCCTGCTCCACATAGGTGCTGACAGACAGGTTATACTCCTGCTCCTTGATCTCATCATAGGGCACACAGCGGGCAAAGTAGTCCACATCCCCACGGGAAGCAAACTCAGACACGATTTTACCGATGTTCTCCTCGGTCAGCTTGTTGTTGTTCGTGACCTTCACAAATTCCTTGGAGGCATCGATGAACAGGGTGCGGTTATCCTGCTTGTTCTTTTTCAGTACCATAATGCAGGTGGCGATGGAAGTACCGTAGAACAGGTTGCTGGGCAGCTGAATCACGCAGTCAATGAAGTTGTTGTCGATGAGATACTGGCGGATCTTCTTTTCCGCTCCGCCTCGATACATAATACCAGGGAAACAGACAATAGCGGCCGTGCCGTTGGTGGCCAGCCATGCCAGGGAGTGCATGATAAAAGCCAGATCCGCTTTGGACTTGGGTGCCAGCACACCGGCGGGAGAGAAACGGGGATCATTGATGAGAACCGGGTTATCATCGCCCTCCCACTTGATGGAATAGGGAGGATTGGAGACGATCACCTCGAAAGGCTCCTCGTCCCAATGCTGAGGGTTCAATAGAGTGTCCTCGTGGGCGATGTCAAACTTGTCGTATCCAATATCGTGGAGGAACATATTGATCCGGCATAGGTTGTAGGTGGTCAGATTGATCTCCTGTCCGAAGAAGCCCTGGCGCACATTCTCTTTACCCAGAATTTTGGCGGCTTGCAGCAGCAGAGAACCAGAACCGCAGGCTGGGTCATAGACCTTGTTGACCTCTGTTTTGCCTACCACGGCAATCCAGGTCAGAAGCTCAGAAACCTCCTGCGGGGTGAAGAACTCACCGCCGGACTTGCCTGCATTGGAAGCGTACATGCCCATCAGGAACTCGTATGCATCCCCAAAGGCGTCGATGCTGTTGTCCTGATAATTTCCAAGTCTCATGTTGGCTACGCCGTCCATCAGCTTGACCAGCTTGGCATTGCGCTTTGCAACGGTAGCACCCAGCTTATTGCTGTTGACGTCAATATCGTCAAACAGACCGGAGAAGTTATCTTCACTCTCGCTGCCCTTGGCAGATTCCTCGATATGACGGAAAGCAGTTTCCAGGGTCATATTCAGATTTTCATCCTGTGCAGCATTTTTATGCACATTGCAGAACAGCTCGGAAGGCAGAATGAAAAAGCCCTTGGTCTGGACCATGTCCTCACGGGCCTGTTCTGCGTCCTCATCAGAGAGATCAGCATAGTTGAAATCCTCGTTACCGGCCTCGATCTCGTCAGCATTCAGGTAATTTGTCAGGTTCTCGGAGATATAGCGGTAGAACATCATGCCCAGCACATAGGACTTAAAGTCCCAACCGTCAATGCTGCCTCTCAGCTCGTCGGCAATCGCCCAGATCGCACGGTGCAGATCGTCCCGTTCCTGCTCTTTTTTGACATTCTGAGTATCACTTGCCATATTGATTTCCTCTTTCCTTCATATGTTTTGTGAATTTTAGTACATTATATCACATCTGCTGTTCAAATTGTTGGACTAAATTTTGGATTACCATGCTTTTTATGGGTTTTTATCATATTTTGTAAGGATGCTTTGCAATTTGGCCTTGAATATATTATGATGAGTGAAACAGCATTCAATGCAGAAAGGTTTCCACCATGAAAAATATTGAGTTTTATACGGACTACTTCCCCTTGTGTGATTTTGCCCATAGCAGCGAAGAAAAAAGAATGAAAGACGATTACATTCTTTCCAAAGCACCAAACCGAACAATTTATAAGTTCGTAGCCTTTACGGATGATACCGCACTAAATCAAACTAAACTTGACATGCTGCGGAGCCAGCAGTTCTGGGTTAGCTGCTATGATTATTTTAGTGATAAAAGAGAAGTGCTGCGCCCTTTTAATATGAAAAAAGTCTGTCGTGCCACAGGAAGCACAATAAACCAGATTTCTTTTCTCCTTCGTACGGCTAATGAGATGAATGACATATCTTGCTTTACGTATAAGCCTTCTCCATTCATGTGGGAGGAATATGCGAACCATAGTAATGGTTTTTGTATGGAATTCGAATTGATGGACACCGATAAGTTTTTCCCAATCATCTATTTGGATAAAAACGAACTTGATTACACAAAGGAAATTATCGAATCCTTGAATGCTAAAATTATTGATTGGCCTAATATCGCATTGTTATCAACACTTCCTTGGGTAACAAAAGATCCGGAATTTGAAAAAGAACATGAAATTCGTTTTTTAACTGGGGAGGGATATGATTTTGAAGATGGCCCTATGGGTGGAAGAATCTTTCCGGGAAAGAAAAAAGCCATGGGCTATAAAGGACTCTCTTACTCCTTTGAAAAGGCTGGTATTATTCTGAAAAATGTAATAATTGGAAACAATTGCGATCACATGCAGGAAATCATTTCAATATGTAATGAACTTAATTATCCGTACGAGTTAAAAGTTGAGGGAGCCATGTAAATGGCTCCCTATTTTATTATCAATCTCTATATTCTCTTTCAGTCAAACCAACATGATTAACCTGATATACACCCCCAATTATATGGCAGCAACGGGGTCACATTGGACTATAACGCATTTTAACGTTTAATCAATCAACATATTATTACTAGATTTTTGATAAGGAGTAATGAGCCATGTTAATTGATAAAAAGCTACAAAAAATAATTGCAATGCGATCCGGAGAGCTGGTGCTTAATCGTGAGAGTCAGTGCTGGACGGATGATGAGCGCAAGAAGCTAACAGAATATTTTGAATCTGGCGAGGGGATTACAGATATCGCCATCATGCTGGAATGATCCGAAACGGCGATTCTCCAGCAGATCGAACATATGAAGCTGCGGGAAAGGAATATTGCCACCTCCAGAAGATATTCAAAGGGGAAGATCCCTTCCCAATGCTTAAGGGAATACTGCGAATGTGATCCGGCATTATGCCCCCGCTGCAAAGATTATAAAAATAAAAAGGAGAACGCAAAATGTTAGAAGATTACCCTGATATTCTTACTACAGACGAGGCCTGTGAGTATCTGAGAATGGGCTATAATGCCCTATACGATTTACTAAACTCCGGTAAGCTGGCAGGCATCCGAAATGGCCGCAAATGGCTTATCCCGAAGGCTGCAATCCAGAATTTCATTTTTTCGCACGTGTCCGCTACGTATAATAAGAAACAAAGATAAATATAGGGGGACAAGGCTCGACCTTGTCCCCTTCAATAACATTAGTGATACATAGCCTTTTTCCAGTGCTCTCCAAATTCAGTGCCAAACTGTGGCCCCATTTTTTCCATCATAATTGTGTTGCCATCTTTATACAAAGAAAGCAGAACTGCTGTACCGCCATGGATAGGACAGAACCATAGATATAGATTATCTCCCAATAGATAAACATCACCATCTGGCATATTGTAACCACCGGAAAAACTGCCAATTAGAGTAAAAGGCCTTGCTTTAGAAGCAATTTTCGAGTTTGGGAAATGATCATCCAATGAGAAATATCTCCAAGTGGAGATGCCATCAAAGTAATCGCCTTCCACCTCTAAAATTTCTGCCTTTTCCCGCTGCATCATATTATCAAAGCGACTGGGATTCAAAAAATACTCGAGAGCCAATGTACAGCCCAAGCAGTCTTCCTGCAATTCATCTTGCTGCGCAAGAATACTATCAACTGTATCTTGATTAGCAGTCAAAATGAAAATAGGAACCTCTATTTCAAATCCGTTTTCATCGCGAATAGTAGATGTAAGTCCTGTCGGCTGATAATACAGATTGTAAAATCCCTGCTGATTGAACGGATTCTCTCCGGCAGCACGCACAATATACCGGTTCTGCCCATAAAATAATTGTCCGTCTTCTTCCACTACATTTGCAGTAATCCAATCAGAAAAAATATTGGGCACATAGCCATCATAATGTCCGGCCTCCAGAGAGACTGTTACATTTTCAGAATATGATTCGTCCAGCCTGCTATGTACAAAGAAGCTTGCAGCACAGGAGTTTACAACTGCTCCAGCGGGATCATCGCCATATGTGAGGCGGATATCTTCAAGAGTGGCTAAGTTGTTTTGGATCCGCGTGAGAACCTCCAGGTGAGGTGTGAAAAGTTCGTCCATAAAAACTGCTTTACATTGCGCATTGCATTCTTGCAGTGACTGGCACAAAAAACTATAATTTGCATTTGAGTAGTCATACATGTTGGGAATTTCTGCACGGATCAGGGTTTCTGCCCACTGATTCAGTAAATCGGTTACCTGCTGCGTTATTCCTGCTTCTTTCCAGTGCTCACGATCTTCAGCAGTAATTCCCTCTTTTTGGCTATTCTCTTTTAGCCATGACACAACATTTTCCGCAGTGATTGCAGTGTCTTCTACTTCGGAACTGGGAATTGCGTTGGGTTCAGTAGTGCTTTCTGTAGATGTCGATTCCGTGTTTATGGTATTTTCTTCTGTTTCTGCAGTTTTACAGCCCGTCATTAACATACTTACCATCAAAAGAATTGCAGTTTCCATTTGCAAGATTTTTCGCCGATTTTTAGTATTCTTCATGCCTATTCCTTCTTTTTACTATAATTAGGGGAGCACCTATGGCCATTATAATACTGCTTATCATATCCAGTCAATACGAATATAATAAACACTATTTCAGAATGAAATGTATTATTCTAGGAATCATCAGAATAAATCCCAGAGCATAAAATGATAGCTTTCGATCATTTGACAGCAAGAAAAAATTATGATATTTTACAATAAAGAAGTGTAAAATATTCAGGAGGGGATTATTATGAAAAACACAGGCTATAGACTTCTTATTTCCATTATTCTTGTACTGGGAGTAAGCATAATTTCTGGATGTGGAAGTCCTCAGACGGCAGAAACCTCAGCACCGGGCATAGAAACAAATGACACATTAACGACTGAGATTTCAAAGGAAACTACCGCCGCTGCTACAATTGAGACACAAGAAACTACGGCTGCCCCTGCAGAAAGTACCGCTACAGAGGAAAGTATGGAAGTGTCAGTTTTAGGAAACGAATTTTCTCAGACTATGTATTTAGCAAATACAACAGGAAGAGGCGGCGGATCTATCACTTTGTTGGGTAATGGCAGTTTTACAGGAGAAACCCATGCAATGTATCCCGAAGAAGGGAAGGGCCAATATATTACCGTCGTAGAAAAATGCGAATTTTCCGGAAAGTTTTCCAATATTGAAAAGGTAGATGAATATTCATATTCCCTGGAACTGATAGAATTTATGTTAGATAAGCCGGCAGGAACAGAAGAAATTACTGAAGATGTCCATTTCAGATATACTGATGATCAAAATTTCAGTGATGGAAAAACGTTTATTCTGTACGCCCCGGAAGCACCGCTTTCTGTCCTGACTGAAGATGCAAAATTTGGGTGGCCCGGTCCGTTTGAAGGGGCTGAGATTGGGGAAGTAGGATGCTGGACACTTTATAATCTCGATAATTATGAGAGCTATTTTGGAGGACACCCGCAAGATGAAACATAAGATCATATTTTAGATAAATGCTGTTTAAGCTATTCCAAAAGTTTAGAAACCATTAAAAGAGGAGCAGCTTTTGACGAGAACAGCAGTAAAGAATGCTTAGATCAGCGATGTTGTAGCAGAAGCAATTTCTGATAAAAGTAGAGCCGCATGTTAAATGCCTGCGGCTCTATTTCATATCAAGACTCAAAAAGAAAATTGGTGTAGTAGTGGAGTAGTAACGCAGAAAGAGAACAATAAAGTCGTTGCGGCTCTAAGAAAATCAGAGAAGTTATGCTCTGTTGCCATGGCAGATAAAAAGTACTTTTTTCATAGGTGCTATTTCCTTTGTAATGCTATAGATTTTCGCAGACAACAGATAGATTATACCAGATTCCAGCCGGATTTTCCAGAACATTTTCCGCAAAAACCGGGGAGTGCGGATGATTCTATATTTTTGCAGGGAAATCCGGTATCATAGCCTCTGAAATTTTTCAGAAAGACAGGTGCGTGTCATCCTGAGCGGAGCGAAGGATCTGAAAGGGAGATTCTTCGATCGCTCCGCTCCTCAGAATGACAAAGGTGCTGTGTAGGAACGAACCCGGGCATTGCCCGGGTTCGGAATGACGGGGATTACAGACAAAAATACAGCGCCGAAGGAATACTTCGGCGCTGCTTTTTATAGCTAGGCGTTGGGGTTTTTCAGAATATTGTTGTTATAGAAATCGCTCTTCTTTTCCAGCTCCCGGTTGGCGTAGGCAAAGCCGTACTCCTCGAACAGGGTCTTTTCCCCGGAGAACAGGTCTGTGCCGATGCCCAGTCTGCTGCCGTCGTAGGTTACACCCATACTGGAGAGGATAGTGGGGAACATATCGAAGTTGGCGTACTGGCGGTTAAACAGGATCTCCTTATCCCGGGAGGCCACACCCGGATAGGGGTTCAGAATCACATTGTACTGGGAGCGGTGATAGGTGGGGTCAAACTTATAGAAGTGGAAGAAGTTGGTCTCCATGCTGAGGTGGTCACCGGTGATGACCACCGTGGTGTTTTCATAGAAAGGCTGAGCCTGGATCCACCGGACAAACTTGTCCACCTCCGCAGAGCTGTAGGCCACCACATTTGCGTACTGGTTTTCGTAGGGGGTGGGGGCGTATTTGCTCAGATAGCCGTTGGGACGGTGGGTGTCGGCGGTCTCCATGATGAAGTTGAAGGGCTTTCCGGTCTGGCTGAGCCTGGTCAGCTCGTCCTTGGCAAATTCAAAGAGCTTGTCGTCCTCATAGCCCCACCATACAGAGTAGTCGGGGGGGATCAGTCCGTTTTTCTGGGCGTACTTGTGGTCCATGATCTTGTAGTCGCCATGGGACTTAAAGTAGTAGGTAAGGCCGCCGAAATCCGCATCGGCACCGAACATAAGAGTCTGCTCATAGCCCTCCTGGGCAAGGATCTCACCCAGAGTGTAGGCACCGGGCAGGAAGTTGCCCTCAGAGCCGTAGGCGTTGGGCTCCGTGGGAGCCTTCATGGGAAGACCTGTGGACATGTTGATCATGGAGGCAACAGACCAGGTGGTGCCTACGGCTGCCTGGGGGCCGCCGAACTTGTCATCCAGGTGGGAGAAGCTGTAGCCCTCCTCTGCAATGGCAGTCAGCTCCGGGATCAAGTTCATATCCATAAAGCCGCCCAGATCCTTGGACATATAGCTGTTTTCCATGGACTCCAGATAGATGTGGATCAGATTCCGCTTCTGCTCCGGGAACTGGAGGTTTGCATCTCTGGGGTCTACAAAATGGTCGTCGATCATCCGGGATTTTTCAAAATAGGCGTTGTACACCGCCATGATTTTAAAGCGGTAAATGCCGTAGCCGATGCCGCCGGCGAAGATACCCACTGCCAGCAGGATGCTCACGATCCGGTAGGCAAGGCGGTTAAAGACCGTCAGAGTCTTCTCCTTGTTTTTGTACACCAGAGGGTATTTCCCGAAGAGGAAAATGCCGCACAGGGTACCCAGAAGCAGGGTGAGGAACAATGGGCCTTCCAGCACATTGCTGTAGTCCACCATGTCACTGCCGGTGGTGGGGGAGAAGTAGGTGATGAGGATCTGGTCGGCAGGCAGATCGCCGTACTCATTCTGCGCCCAGTTGGTGGCGAAGATGCACAGCAGACCCACGACAATCAGGATGAGGGCGATCACCTTGCAGGTGGTAGCAAGGGCGCTTTTCTTCTGCACCTGGGGGACAAAATGCCGCTCTGCAAAATTCCGCAGCAGAACCAGAAGGCTGCCCACCAGAAGGGCCAGAACAATATACATAAGATACTGGGAGAAGCCATAGCTTCCGGTTTTGAGAAAATGCTCATATCCCAGCACATATTTAAAAATGGCGATGGAGAACAGGGGTACGTAAAAGCCGTTTTTCACAAAGGCGCATAGGGGGTGCTTGTTTGTCCGATTCTTACCGAAGGCAAAATACTCTGCGGTACTGACCAGGACAGAGGCAAGGATGCCGATTAAGATCAACATGCAATCTTCCTTTCTTTTGGGTAAAGTGATAAAATCCGGGAATGCTCCGAGGCCATGGTGGGGACACTTCCCCTTATCATGGCCAATACTTTGTAATTCTATCACAAAATTGCCGCTATGGCTATGAATTATCTGTTACAGATCAAAGAAGTATGTCATTCTGAGGGAACAAAGTGACCGAAGAATCTTAAAAGATCCTTCGCTGACGCTCAGGATGACAAAGGGCGCTCAGAATCGCATGGAAATTACCCTGTTTTTCCTGCGAGATGGAGCCTTGTGCTCACAGATGCATTGTGACTTGCTTTTGACAGTCAAAAAGAGGCGTTTTTACACGCCTCTTTTTGCGGTTTAAGCGGGGGTGTTTAGGGGGCTTTGCTGCCTCCGGGTTGCGTACTGGAGGAAAATCACCAGTGCCACCATGGCAATGCCCACGATGTCGGTCACAAGACCGGGGTAAATCAGAAGCAGGCCGCCTGCGGCGCTGAGAATGCGCTGATACCAGCTCATGGTGTGGACGATGTAGCCCTCCAGGGCAGCGGAGATGGCGAAGATACCTGCAAAGGAGGTGATGCAGATGAGCACCACTTCCCAGGGGGTGGTGTCGATAAACAGCATGGCGGGATTCAGAGCGAACACATAGGGGACGATAAAGGCGGCGATGGCCAGTTTTGTGGCGGTGAGAGCCGTCTTCATGGGGTTTGACTGGGCAATGGCGGCACCTGCGTAGGCGGCAAGCGCCACAGGGGGTGTGAGGTCAGCCACGATGCCGAAGTAGAACACGAAGAAATGGGCGGCTACCAGGGGGACACCCATCCGCACCAGAATGGGGGCGCAGGTGGCGGCCATAATGCAGTAGTTTGCGGTGGTGGGTACGCCCATGCCCAGAATGATGCAGCAGATCATGGTGAGAAACAGGGCCACGATCACCTGGTTACCTGCCAGTGCCACGATGCCGTTAATGAGGGTGTTGGCAAGGCCTGTCATGGTGATGGTGCCTGCGATGATGCCGGCAATGCCGCAGGCTGCGGCTACGGTAATCATGCCCCGGCCTCCGGCGGCCAGTGCATCCAGAAGCCAGCGGAAATTGGTGCGGTGGCCCTTGTCAAACAGGCTCACGGCAATGGCGGTCAAAATGGCGATGGCGGCGGCGTACTGAATGGAGGTGCGGCTTGTGCTCACCAGGAAAATCAGCACCGCCAGAGGCAGCAGCAGATACAGCTGCTTCAGAAGGGGCTTGAGCTTGGGCAGCTCCTCCCGGGAAAGCCCCCGGAGCCCCAGCTTTTTGGCCTCCAGATGGACGGCGATAAAAATACCGGCAAAGTACAAAACCGCAGGTAAAATGGCCTTTACGGCGATTTCACTGTAGGGAATCTTTACATAATCCGCCATTAGGAAGGCGGCGGCACCCATAATGGGGGGCATGATCTGACCGCCTGTGGAGGCGGAGGCCTCTGCCGCAGCCGCAAATTCCGGCTTATAGCCGGTCTTTTTCATAAGGGGGATGGTGACAGAGCCGCTGCCCACGGTGTTTGCAACCGAGGAGCCGGACACCATGCCCTCCAGGGCGCTGGTCACCACGGCTACCTTGGCAGGACCGCCGGAGAAGCCGCCCACAAAGGCGTTGGAGATGTTAATGAAGAAGTCCGCAATGCCTGTGCGCTCCAGAAAGGCACCGAAAATAATAAATACCACAATGAATTTGGAGCATACATTGATGGGAGTGGACAAAATGCCCTCTTTTCCGTAGAACAGGTAGCGGACGGTATAGCTGACCTTGCCCCAGAAGGTGGGATTGGCAAGGCCCCAGATGAGAGCGTAAATGAGAAATCCGGCGGCAACAATTAAGATGGGCAGTCCCACGCTGCGGCGGCACACCTCTGCCAGAGCCAGAATGCCCACAATGCCGATGACGATCTGATAGAACTCGAATTTGCTGCCCTGCTGGATGATGTCCTTAGCGAAAACGGCGTAGTAGAGAAATGCGCCCACGCCCAGCACCATCATAAGGGCATCATACCAGGGCAGAGCGTTTACCTTCTGGTGGCCTTTTCGGGCGGGGAACACCAGAAAGCCCAGAAGCACGATGAAGGCAACGAAGGTGGTAAGGCGCAGCTCCTCCAGCCAGCTGGTAAACAGGGTCACGTAGATGCAGAACAGAGAGAATAGGGCCAGAATACAGTCCACAACCACCTTGGGCTTACCCTCCCAGATGCGGACATTGGACTCCTGGTCGTATTTTTTCATGACCGATTCCAGATCCGTTGGCTCCGGGATCTGGGAGGTTCGTTTTTGAAACAATGCCATGGATAGACCTCCTTAGGTGATAAAGTGCGCAAACGGCTGCGACGAGGGTTCGCCGCAGCCGGGATTCTGAATGAATTTACTCTACAGGAACCTGGACACCCTTTTCCGCAAAGTACTTGGCGGCACCTGCGTGGTAGGGGACGGTAATACCGCTGGTGGCATTTTCAATGCTGAGCTGAGCACCGTTGCCGTTTTCGGCGGCAATGGCCTCGGTGTTGTCGAAGATGGCCTTAGTGAGATTGTATACAGACTCCTCAGAGGCATCCTTGGAGACGATGAGGGTTGCTTTTACGGTGACGGTCTCCACATCCTGGGTCTGACCGGCGTAGCTGTCTGCCGGGATGGTGTATTTTGTATAAAAGGGGCAGCTGGACATGAGCTTCTGGGCAACCTCTCCGTCGATGGGTACCAGGAAGGCACTGTTGGTGGTGCAAAGCTCGGTAATGGCAGGGGTGGGAGCACCGGCGACGATGAAGGCCGCATCGATCTTGCCGTCCTTCAGAGAGTCGGCACTGTCGCTGAAGCTCTGGTACTGGGCCTTGATGTCCGTCTCGCTGAGGCCCGCGGCGGTCAGAATGTCGATGGCGTTAAAGTAAACGCCGGAACCGGGGGCGCCGATGGACACGGCCTTGCCCTTGAGGTCGGCTACAGTCTTGATCTCCGGATTCATAGTCACAAGCTGGACAGACTCGGCATAAAGCCCTGCAACTGTGCGGAAGGAGTCGGTCTTGCCCTCTTTTTCAAAGGAGCGGGAACCCTCCCAGGCATAGGACATCACATCGGACTGCACCGTACCCAGCTGGTAATCGCCGGCATCGATGCCCTGGATATTGGCCTTGGAGCCGTCGGTGGAAACCACGGTCACATCGATACCGCCGTTATTTTTAATGTACTGACCTAGAACACCGCCGTAGCCATAGTAGGTTCCGGTGGGACTTCCGGTACCCATGGTCATCTTGCTGCCGCTGCTGCCGCCGCAGGCTGCCAGAGACAGCGCCAGTGTGAGGGTTACTACCGTAGATATGAGCTTTTTCATGTGAGTCCTCCTTGCCTTGGACTTGATCCAAAAATGATAGTCTTGATTATACACCTCGAAATAATTTTTTGCAAGTGTGAAATTTCATTTTCGCTCGCTAAAACCCAACACGTGCCGGGAAATCCAAGATCAAAATGAAGGATTTAATTCATTGTCATGCATTATTCTGTTTTTAGCCCATTGAGAAACCCCGGAAAGGGGGTGTTTTTGCAAGTCCGCACAGCAAAGACATTTGTTTTTGTGCTGATTTTTCCTATCCAAACAAAATATAGACGTTTCAGACTTTACATGAATTTTACATGGATTTTACCGGGGGGTGAGCTTTGCAGACCCCTGTCCGGTTGTTTTTCGCCTTGAAAATTGATACAATGGGGCGGAAACTAGAGGAGGTAAACTATGGAACTGTTGTATGAGAATATTTTGAATGTCCAGTGGCAGCAGGTCGTGATGTGGCTCATCGGCGCCATACTCATCTATCTGGCCATTGCCAAGGATATGGAGCCTACGCTGCTGCTGCCCATGGGATTTGGTGCGATTCTGGTGAATCTGCCCTTTTCCGGCGCTGTGGAGACGTTGCAGACCCTGTTTAATGCGGGTATCGCAAACGAGCTGTTTCCGCTGATCCTGTTTATCGGCATCGGCGCAATGATCGATTTCGGCCCCCTGCTGTCAAACCCCAAGCTGATGATCTTCGGTGCGGCGGCCCAGTTCGGCATTTTCTTCACCCTGTGCCTGGCTTCCGTATTTTTTGATATCAACGATGCGGCATCCATTGCCATCATCGGTGCGGCCGACGGCCCCACCTCCATCGTTGTGGCCCAGGCTCTCAAGTCTAACTATCTGGGCGCCATTATGGTGGCGGCCTATTCCTACATGGCACTGGTACCCATTATTCAGCCCCCGGTGATCCGTCTGCTCACCACCAAAAAAGAGCGGATGATCCGCATGGACTATGTGCAAAAGAGCGTGTCCAAGACCACGAAGATCCTGTTCCCCATCATTATCACGGTGGTTGCCGGTCTGGTAGCCCCGGACTCTGTGGCGCTCATCGGATTTTTGATGTTCGGCAATCTGATTCGGGAGTGCGGCGTGCTCAATTCCCTGTCTGAGACCGCCCAAAAGGTGCTTGCAAACCTTATCACCATTTTCCTGGGTCTTACCATCTCCCTGCGGATGCAGGCGGCGGAATTCCTGGCACCTCAGACCCTGCTGATCCTGGGCCTGGGTCTGGTTGCGTTCATCTTCGACACCGCCGGCGGCGTGCTCTTTGCAAAGTTTATCAATCTCTTTGCGAAAAAGAAAATCAATCCCATGATCGGCGCAGCCGGCATCTCCGCCTTCCCCATGTCCGGCCGTGTGGTTCACAAGATGGGTCTGCAGGAGGATCCCCAGAACTTCCTGCTGATGCACTCCATCGGTGTCAATGTTTCCGGCCAGATCGCCTCGGTCATCGCAGGCGGCCTGATCCTGAATTTCTTCCTGTAAGAAAGGAGCGGCCATATGGAAGTAGAACTCATGAACTTTGTGGATAACCTCTATTACATGGGGGTCGGTATGCTGGGTATTTTTGCGGTGATCGGTATCATCATCGGCATTACCATGCTGCTAAACCGCTTTACAAAGGATAAAAACTAAAAAAGCTGCCCCGGGGTTTCCCCGGGGTATTTTTTGCGGGCATGGCCCGCCCCAAAAGCGTGATCGGTGCAGCGGTAATCGTTCCTGCGGCAAAACCCTGTCATTCTTCGGATGCAAAGCATCTGAAGAATCTTTATCATCCCCATGGATGACAGAAAAGATGCAGGCGCAGCGATGAAATCGGAACAGAAGGGCAAATGCAAAAAAAGGGGCTGCGGTCAAATTCTCTCTGCATAAAATTTACCTCTCTGGCAAACAATACCTCTGAACACAAAAACAGGAGGTTTCATTATGTTCCGAGTTCGTTTCCTCTGCCTTCTGCTGGCCCTGTGCTGCCTTGTCTGTCTTGGCAGCAGCGCAATGGCCGCAGAGGTAGACTGCGATGCCACCTACTGCTTTACTTCTCAGGATTTTTCCCAGAAGGACGAGCCTCTGGTGGGCATCTGTATTACCCAGCTGCCGGATGAAAATGCCGGTACCGTTATGCTCCAAAACCGTGTTTTGCAGAAAGGGGACATCCTCACAGCCGATCAGCTGAGCCAGATGACCTTTGCCCCCCTCAAGACACAACAGGATTTGCAGGCCCAGATCTGCTATCTGCCCATTTACGAAAACCGGGTGGAGAAATCCGCTGCCATGACCCTTGCCATCAAGGGCAAGGAGGACAAGGCCCCGGTCGCAGAGGACAGCGCCCTGGAGACCTACAAGAATCTGCCCAACGAGGGCAAGCTGAAGGTGAAGGATCCCGAGGGGGAGAAGCTCACCTATACCCTGGTGCGCGGCCCCAAGCGGGGAGAGGTGGAGCTGCGGGAGGATGGCTCCTTCATCTACACCCCCAAGAAGAACAAAGTGGGTGTGGACTCCTTCACCTACACCGCAGCGGATCCTGCCGGAAATGTGTCCCGTGTGGCCACCGTCACCGTGCAGATTCTGAAGCCCACCGACTCCAAGCAGTACACCGACACCATCGGCAACAGCTGCCGCTTTGAGGCCGAGTGGATGCGCAACAGCGGCCTGTTCGTAGGGGAGAAGGTCAATGGACAGGAGTGCTTCTATCCTGCAAAGGATGTGAGCCGGGGTCAGTTTTTGGCCATGGTAGTAGAGCTTCTGGACATCCCCTCCCAGGAGGTTGCCAATGTGGACATGCCGGAGGACACGCCCAACTGGCTGAAGCCCTATCTGACAGCGGCGCTGCGCTCCGGCCTTACGGAGGGCTGGCCCGACACCCAGACCGGCAGCTTCCAGGCGGAAGCCCCCATTACCGGGGCAGAGGCTGCGGTGATGCTGCAAAACGCCCTGGATCTGTCTGTGACCCAGAAGACCTTGGAGACCGCAAAGACTGCGCAGGAGGATGTACCTGCCTGGGCAGAGTCTGCACTGACCGTTCTCAGCGAAAACGGCATTCGGCTGGATGCTGAGGCAGCGGTGACCAGAGCCAAGGCCGCAGAGATCCTGTATCAGGTGAACTACCTTGCCATGAACGCACCCGGAACCGCCGTGTTCCGTATGCAGCAGTGACAGCTCCCAAACAAAAAAGACCCCGGTGCACACCAGCACCGGGGCCTTTTAACACTGCCCCCAATCGCCAAAGGAGGTTGGGGGCAAAGGGCTGCGGGTTGACCTGCGCATAATTTGGCCGTCTGTGACGGGCAAATTCTACACGCTCAGACCGATATGTATTTTTCCCAAGATACACGCCCCCGGGAAAAATGATTTCCGGTTTATTTGCCGCTGGGCCTGCAAACTCTGCGAGGCTTTTTCGCTAAAACTGTCCCGGTACACACCTGCACCGGGACAGTTGGTATGTACAGAAATTCGTCATTCTGAGGGGGCGAAGCACCCGAAGAATCTTACTTTAAGATTCTTCGCTGAGGCTCAGAATGACAAGAAAAGATTCTTCGCAAAGGCTCAGAATGACAGGGGAGGGCTTTGGGGAGGGAGGATGTGTCCACAGACCGGGAACTTCTCTTATTCTGCTTCCGTCAGATCCACCTGCATGACCTCTTTGGGAATGAGGAAGCGCCGGGTGGCAAAGAGCGCCGCAATGCACAGGATGCTGGCGACGGTGCTGAGGGGCTCATGGTGCCCCAGGATCACCTGCCGGGACATAGCCAGGATCAGCACTTCAATGGTGTTGGCCGGGGTCATGTCAATGAGCATCCGCACAAATTCCAGACCCACAACGATGGTCAGAATGTTGTCAAGAAAGGTGTCAGCTACGGAAAAATAGCCCTCAACTGTAAACATTTTATAGATTTCCAGTCCCAGCATACCCACCAGAACCACCAGGGTGAGAAGGGCGATGAGAAGCTCCAGAATGTGGAGCGTTTTGCGAAAGAAAAGACTGATTTTCGTGTGGGTGGATTGATTCATGGAAGAACCTCCTATTGTAGTTTGCCGCCTGCAAAATTGGGGCGGAGGGGGTTAAAAATGCTGCCGCATCTGCCTGTGAGCCGCTTCGACTTCCTCCTTCAGCTCTCTGGCGGACATCCGCAGCACGCCGCTGCGGAGGGAACTCAGCTGCACAAGAGAGTCGGAGGTTGCCACCCGGACAGAGTAGTTGTTGCCGATCTGGTCTGCCAGAGCCTCAATATAGGCATCGGCGGTCTGATTTTCCCTGGTGTAAACCAGCTGAATGTTGTGAAATTGCTGCTTGTCCCCGGGGTTTCCCTTTACCTTGTAGCCGTCAAATACCAGCACAAGATAGCACTTTTTAAAGCCTGCGTAGCTTGCGAGCATGTCGCACAGCCGCCGCCGTGCCGCATCCAGATCCTCTTTGGCAAGGGCCGCCAGCTCCTCCCAGGCGAAGATGATATTATAGCCGTCTACGATGATGGCGGACTGCTTGGGGGGCCGGATGGTCACCTCTTCCTTTACGGGGCGGTTGGCAGGCGCCCGGTAGAGGGGGCGCTTTATGGGGCCGAACTCCCGCTCCATAATGGCCTCCAGCTCCTTATCGTCCAGCCGGAGGTTTCGGGTGATGAGGGTCGGCTCCGGTCTGGATGCCTTATAGTAGCCGCTTTCCACATGCATGTACTGGGTGACTTCGTTCCATTTTACGGTAAAGCCTGACCCGTGGCTGCAAAAGACCGAATTGGGGGTGTTTTCCAGATCCCCCTCCGGGTCATAGCCGGATTCTGCGATGACGGTCTCTTCGTTGTGGCAGGGGGCATAGCCCTGGAGGGCAATTTGCAGCTGACCACGGCCCTGGGTGTAGGCGGCTACCTGCTGGGCATAGTCCCCCAGCTCAGAGGCCGGGATGCTGCCCTGGAGGAGGGAGGTGTCGCCCCGGCTCTCCGGGGCCTCAAACTTGCCGCCCATGGTGCGGATATCCGTGATGGCTCTGCCGATCTGCTCTGTGGGAACCGTCAAAGAGAAGGTGTACCATGGCTCCAGAATCCGGGATTTGGCCTGCATGAGGCCCTGCCGTACCGCCCGGTAGGTAGCCTCACGGAAATCGCCGCCCTCGGTGTGCTTTACATGGGCTTTTCCCACCAGAAGGGTGATTTTCATGTCCGTGACGGGAGCACCGATCAGAACGCCCCGGTGGAGCTTTTCTGCCAGGTGGGTGAGGATCAAATTTTGGTAGGCTCCGTCCAGTACGTCCGTGGGACAGACGGTGCAAAGTTGCAGGCCACTGCCCAGGGGCAGAGGTTCCAGAAGCAGGTGCACCTCTGCATAGTGGCGCAGAGGCTCAAAATGTCCCACGCCCTCTACGGTGTTTAAAATGGTCTCTTTATAGTAAATCCGTCCCGTGTCCAGGGTGATGGCAAGGCCGAAGCGCTCTGCCACCAGACTGCGGAGGATTTCCAGCTGAACCTGCCCCATGATCTGCACATGGATCTGCTTTAAATGGTCGTCCCACAGAATGTGCAGCTGGGGATCCTCCTCCTCCAAAAGCCGCAGCTTGGGAAGAGCCGTCAGGGGGTCGCAGTTTTGGGGGAGCCTTACCCGGTAGGTCATGACCGGCTCCAAAGCGGGGCTTTGGGCGCCCGGCTCTGCCCCCAGTCCCTGTCCGGCATAGGTGGAGGACAGGCCTGTGACGGCACAGAGGGTACCGGGCAGCACCTGCTCCGGAGTGGTAAATTTATCGCCGGAGTACAGCCGCAGCTGCACGATTTTTTCCTCCTGCTGCTGGCCATCCGGGGCTTGATAGGAGAGGGTGTCTCTGGTTTTGAGGCTGCCTCCCGTGAGCTTCAGCCAGGTCAGACGGTTGCCCTGGGGGTCCCGGGAGATTTTATAGACACTGGCCCCGAAGGTGTCCGGGTACTCCGGCTGGGGGGCATAGGTGTCCAGAAGCTCCAGAAGGGTATCCACACCGGAGAGCTTCAGACCGGAGCCGAAGCAGCAGGGAAACAGCAGCCTGCTGCCGATGAGCTGGCGGATGTTTTCTGCCGTCACGGTTCCGGTCTCCAGATACATGTCCAGAAGTGCCTCGTCACAGAGGGCGGCCTGCTCTGCGATCTCCGAAAAGTCCGCCGTAAAGTCTGTGCAGCCCTGCCCCAGCTGGGCTTTCAGCTGCTCCATGAGGCGCTCCCGATCTGCCCCGGGCAGATCCATTTTGCTGATAAAAAGGAAGGTGGGTACCCGGTAGCGCTCCAGAAGATTCCACAGGGTCACGGTGTGGGCCTGAATGCCGCTGCTGCCGCTGATGACCAGAACAGCGCAGTCCAAAATGGGCAGCACCCGTTCGGCCTCGGCGGAAAAATCCACATGCCCCGGGGTGTCCACCAGGGTAATTGACCGGTGGGCGGTCTCCAGAAGCGCCTGCTTGGAGAAAATGGTGATGCCCCGGCTCCGCTCCAGGGCGTGGGTGTCCAGATAGGCATCCGCATGGTCCACCCGTCCCAGGGTGCGCCGTGCACCGCTTTCGTATAAAAGTGCCTCCGACAGGGTGGTTTTGCCCGCATCCACATGGGCCAGAAGTCCGATATTGAGGGGTATTTTTTCCCTGTTTGTCTGCGCCATATTCAAAAAATGCCCCTTTCTGTTTGCATATAGGCCATTATACCATAAGTAGCCCCAATAGTCGATACGCTGTTTTGCGGCAGGCAAATAGGCAATATTGGGAGAAATTTCCGAGCCCATATGGGGGCGCAGCGGGAAAAAATTGAAAAAATATTGCAAATATGTGGCAGACAATAGTAAGGGGAAATGTGAATTTTTTGGAATAAACGAAACTTTTTGGATCCGAAATAGCGAAAGCGCCTGCTTTTCTGCGAGATTTCAGAAAAATGTTGTTGCAATATCTGGAAGAATGTGGTAGATTATTTTGGAATATATGACACCTTGGTGTCTACGCCAAAAGCAGGCCGAACG
>RCNH01000404.1_pt1 | contig 18403 bp, 13 predicted proteins | sample 2041161 | NCBI WGS metagenome assembly RCNH01 (sample SAMN09708215, study PRJNA481090) | Feces metagenome, whole genome shotgun sequencing project. | biome: feces | host: Leptonychotes weddellii | place: Antarctica: Sion Island | collected 2010-03-01 | reverse complement strand
TGTCGTTGATGCCTATTTCGTGAATTCGAATCCGATGTAGAGACTCTTGTACTTCTTGAACAGGTCAATCAGACTCTTGTGCTTCTCCAACTTGTTCTCCTTGTCGAGCGACTGCGCGATTTCGAGAAGTCGGCTCATGGGGAAGAGCAGCTGCATACGTTCACCGTTGAGGTAGACATGACCCGAAACGGTGATGGGCTTGATTTTGTCGGAGTATTGCTCCTTGCGGGCATTGCGGCGCTCGTCGATTTTGGTCTTCACCTCTTCGGAGAGATACTGCTTCTCGCGGCGGTCGCGCTCGGCGAGACGCTGCTCGATTTCCGCAGCGTTGTGACTGCGGAGGGTCATCTCTATCTCGTGGGTGTCGGCGTGGAAGGTGTAGTCGCCACCGGCATTGTGTTTGCCGTCGGTGGCCTTGAACTCGTTGTCACGGGTGAAGGTCACGGTGCAGATACCGGGAGTGACACCTACCATTTTGTAGACCGTCACCAGCTGGTCGCGTATGGTCGATTCGAGGAGCGAAGCTCCCAATTTGGCGGTCAGGTCGTCACCCTCGAACTTCACTCCGGGAGCGGCGTAGGTCCACGTTCTCTGCATCACCTTCTCGGTGAGCTTACCGTCTGTGGCCTTGTCGAGTTGTTCGGCAGCCGCCTGCTTGAAGAGGTCGCCCCAACTCTGAGCCGCGGCAGAACCCACCGTGAGGGTGAGTGCCGCGATTGTGGTAATCCAAAGTTTTTTCATTATCGTTTTACACATTAAATATTTTCCAGCTCCTTGAGCCACATCGCTGCCACGGCATCCGATGGCATACGCCAGTCACCGCGGGGCGAGAGACCCACCGAACCGACCTTCACACCATCGGGCATGGCCGAACGCTTGAACTGCTGGGAGAAGAAGCGGCGGAAGAAGGTGGTTATCCATTTGCGAATGGTCGCTGTGTCGTACACACCCTTAAACGCTGTTTCGGCGAGGAATAGTATCTTCGAGGGCGAATATCCGTAGCGGAGGAAGTTGTAGAGGAAGAAGTCGTGCAACTCGTAGGGGCCGACCAAATCCTCGGTCTTCTGTGCAATCTGACCCTTTTCGTCGGCGGGCAGCAGCTCGGGACTCACGGGTGTGTCGAGGATGTCGAGCAGTGTCTCGCGGGTCTTCTCGTTGCTCTCGCTCTCGGCAGCCCATCTGACCAGGTGGCGCACGAGGGTCTTGGGAATGGCGGCATTGACACCATACATCGACATCTGGTCGCCGTTGTAGGTTGCCCAACCCAAAGCCAGCTCGCTCAAGTCACCCGTACCGATCACCATGCCGCCCTCTTTGTTGGCTACGTCCATGAGTATCTGTGTGCGCTCGCGTGCCTGAAGGTTCTCGTAGGTGGCCGAACGGTCGTTCTCCGCCAGACCGATGTCCTTCATGTGGCCGATGCAGGCATCACGAATGGAAATCTCTCGCAGGGTGATGCCCAATTCGCGCATCAGCACCAGCGCGTTGTTGTAGGTGCGGTCGGTAGTGCCGAAGCCCGGCATGGTGATGCCGATGACACCCTTGCGGTCGAGACCCATGAGGTCGAACGTGCGCACGGTGACCAGCAACGCCAGCGTGGAGTCCAGACCGCCCGAGATGCCGACCACGGCGTGGCGACAACCCGTGTGGTGCAGACGCTTGGCAAGGCCGAACGACTGAATCTTGAAAATCTCCTCACAGCGAGCCGAGCGTGCGGGAATCTCTGCCGGCACGAAGGGCATGGGGTCTACCTTGCGGTCGAGTGCCGAGGCGCGGAGACCTTCGGGTACTTCCATCTCGATGACGGTGTTCTCCATGGCGGACTCCGAGGAGCGGAAGGTGGTGTTGTGCAGACGCTCGAAAGCGATGCGCTCGGTGTCGATGTCTGCCACAATCATACGCTCCTTGAGCGAGAAACGGTCTGCCTCGGTGAGCAGCTCGCCACATTCGGCAATCATCGCAGCTCCCGAGAACGAGAGGTCGGTGGTCGACTCTCCGAAGCCTGCCGAAGCATAGACATAGGCGGAGAGTGTGCGAGCCGACTGCTGTGCAATTTCGGTGCGCAGATAGTTGTAGCGCGATACCACATCGCAGGCTGCCGAGAGGTTGAAAATCACCTTTGCGCCATTGACTGCCATGTGTGACGAGGGAGGTGTCACCGCCATGAGGTCTTCGCCTATTTCGATGCCGAACTCCGTGCCGTTGATTTCGAAGGTCAAATCCGAACCGAAGTCGGCTTCGCAGTCGCCGATGAGGAGTTGGTTCTCCTCGTCGTACTCTACCTCAAGACCCGACGAGAACCAGCGGCTCTCGTTCGTGTCGCCATAGTTGGCGAGGTAGCGTTTCGGCACGACACCCAGAATGCGACCCTGAGAGATGACCAATGCGCAGTTGTAGAGCGAGTGGCCCTCCCTGACGGGCGCACCCACGATGAGGGTGAGGGGCAGTTTGCGGGTCGAGCGCACGATGGTGTCGATAGCCTCCTCGGCGGCATCGAGCAGTGTGGGCTGGAGGAACAAGTCCTGACAGGTGCTGCCGGTGACCGCAAGTTCGGGGAAGGAGATGATTTCCACACCGCGTTGTGTGGCCTTCTCCGCCAGCGAGATGATTTGTGTGGCGTTGTAGTCGCAATCCGCCACCTTGAGTGAGGGAATGGCGGCTGCCACTTTCAAAAATCCGTAATTATCCATTTTCTGTGTTTTAATCTTGTTATTCCGCCTCCTCATCGAGTGCTTCGATGAGGAAACTCACGGGGCGGAAGCCGTCGTTGCACGAAATCATGGCCGAGCGTTTGTTCTTCATCCACCCCTCGTAGATGTCCTCACCGCCGTGGGAGAGGGTCATCACAAAGGGCGACATCGACTCCCATGCCGACTCGCACAGGCCGTCGGGACGCTGCCAGCCGTTGCTGACAAACACATCGCTTTCGTGCAGGTCGCAGGCATGTTAGATGGGGTTTTCGTACTGCTCCATCAGGTCGCGGTGACACACCTTGCGCATAACCGTGATTCTGCACTTTTTCATCTTTCGTGTCTTTTGTGGGCTTCGGTGGATTACTCCGCCCAAAGTTTGGCGAGGTTGAGAATCACCTGCTCGGCCTTGTGCATGGTGGTGAGCGAGCAATACTCAAACTTGCCGTGGAAGTTCATACCGCCGGTGAAGAGGTTGGGGCAGGGCAGTCCCATGAACGAGAGACGCGCACCGTCCGTACCGCCTCTGATGGGTTGAATGAGGGGCTTTACGTCGGCCTGCTTCATGGCCTCCATCGCCTTGTCGATGAGCTGGGGATGCGGCTCGACCATCTTCTTCATGTTGTAGTACTGGTCCTTGATGGTGAGGGTCAATACGTTCTCGCCGTACTGCTTCTTCAGCAAATCGACACACGACCACATCATCACCTTCTTGGCCTCGAACTTCTCGGCATCGTGGTCACGAATGATGTATTGCAGGGTGGCATTCTCCACCGTACCGTGGAAGCCCACGCAGTGGAAGAATCCCTCGTAGCCCGATGTGAATTCGGGTTTCTGCTCCGCGGGAAGCAGACGCTGGAGGGCACAGCCCACCTCTATGGCGTTAATCATCTTGTCCTTGGCGTAGCCGGGGTGCACGTTGCGACCCTGAATCTCGACTTTCACACCGGCGGCGTTGAAGTTCTCAAACTCCAGCTCGCCCTCCATACCACCATCGATGGTGTAGGCGAAGTCGGCGGCAAACTTCTTCACATCGAAGAAATCGACACCGCGCCCCACCTCCTCATCGGGGGTGAAGCCGATACGGATTTTGCCGTGACGCATCTCTGGGTGGGTCATCATGTACTCGGCGGCGGTCATAATCTCCGCCACACCTGCCTTGTCGTCGGCACCCAGCAGGGTGGTACCGTCGGTGTGAATGAGGGTGTGACCCTTGAAGAACTTCAACTCGGGAAAGTCCTCGACCTTCATGGTCAGGTGTCCGTTGAGCTGAATGTCGCAGCCGTCATAGCAGTCGATGATGCCCGGCTTGATATCTTTACCCGACATGTCGGGCGATGTGTCCACGTGGGAAATGAAACCGATGACGGGAGCATTCTCCAAACCCTCGGAGGCGGGAACAGTACCCATCACATAACCGTATTCGTCCATCGTGACCTCGGTCATGCCCAATGCCAGCATCTCGTCATGCAGGGCACGGAGTAACACCTTCTGCTTGTCGGTCGAGGGGAAAGTGGTACTCTCTTCCGAAGACTGGGTGTCGAAAGAGACGTATTTCAAAAATCTTTCTTTCAGTTCCATGATATTGTTGTTTTTTGGTTATTCTTCTTTTTTAGCCTTGAGGGTGTGCCAGATGAAGTAGCCGCCCAAAGCAATGTACATCACAAGAGCTGTCCACTCGGCAGCCGTACTTGCCGCCCACTCGGAGAGGAACCAGTCCACATCGGCGAATTTGAGCAGTGCGCTCACCACACCCATCAGAGCACCGCCGGCGATGAAGCCCGAGGCGATGAGTGTACCGCGGTCGAAGCGAGCCTTGTTCAGGTCGGCATCCTTCGAGCGCGACGATACGAACCATGCGATGAGACCGCCCACAACCAGCGGGGCGTTGAGCTGCATGGGGATAAACATACCCAGCGCAAAGGCCAGTGCCGGAACACCGATGGCGGTGAGTATCAGTGCCAGAGCCGCACCGCAGAAGTAGAGCATCCACGGGGTCTGACCGCCTGTCATCAGCGGCTGGATAACCGCTGCCATGGCGTTGGCCTGGGGGGCAACAAGTGCGCCCTCGCCCGTGAAACCGTAGGATTTGTTCAATACAATCATCACACCGGCCACCGTTGCCGCCGACACGAGTGTGCCGAGGAACTTCCAACGCTCCTGATTGACGGGTGTTGTGCCGAGCCAGTAACCGACTTTGAGGTCGGTGATGAAACCGCCTGCCATCGAGAGTGCCGTGCAGACCACACCGCCGATGAGCAGTGCGGCAGTCATGCCGGTGTCACCCTCCAGACCCACGTTCACCAAAATCAGTGACGAGAGAATCAGCGTCATGAGGGTCATGCCCGATACGGGGTTGCTGCCCACAATGGCAATGGCGTTGGCCGCCACGGTGGTGAAGAGGAACGAGATGACGAAGACGATGAGTATGGCGGTGATGGACTGTGTCCAGCCGTCGAGCAGGCCGAAGTGGAAGAAGATGAACACCGACAGAAGAGTGGCCACCAAGATGGTCATGATGTACTTCATCTTCAAATCGCGGTCGGTGCGTGCCGACTCCTCGGTGTGCTTCTTGCCGCCGCCCAGCTCCGAGATGGCGAGACCTGCCGCCTGACGGATGATGGAGGCCTGACGGACGATGCCGATGATACCTGCCATGGCGATACCGCCGATGCCGACGGGCTTACCGATGTACTGATAGAGGTTCTCGGCAGTGAAAATCTGCGAGGGGGCAGCCAAAATCTTCTCGTTCGTCACACCCAGCAGGGCGGTGAGGGTTTCGGGATTGAGCGCCTCGCCCAGCGAACCCACGAGGGGCACGATGATGAACCACACCAGACACGAACCTGCGGTGATAATCATCGCGTACTTCAGTCCGATGATGTAGCCCAGACCCAGCACGGCTGCCGAGGTGTTGAGTCCGAAGACCACCTTGTATTTGTCTGCCACGGCAACACCCCACTCGGTGATGCGTGTCGAAACAGAGTCGGTCCACAGACCGAAGGTGCCGACCACGAAGTCGTAGAGACCTCCAACGAGACCCGACACGGCGAGGAGTTTGGCCTGATTGCCGCCCTTTTCACCCGACACCAACACCTCTGTTGTGGCAGTGGCTTCGGGGAAGGGGTATTTGCCGTGCATCTCCTTGACGAAGTATTTGCGGAAGGGAATCAGCAGAACGATACCCAGCAGACCGCCGAACAGTGAGGAGAGGAAAACCTGCCAAAATTGGGCGTCGAGACCCAAGATGTAGAGTGCCGGCAGGGTGAAGATGGCACCTGCCACAATCACACCCGATGATGCGCCGATGGACTGTATGATGACATTCTGTCCCAGCATGTTCTTCTTGCCCATCACGTTGCCCATGCCCACGGCAATGATGGCGATGGGGATGGCGGCTTCGAAGACCTGTCCCACGCGCAGACCCAGATAAGCGGCTGCGGCGGAGAAAAGCATTGCCATGACGATACCCATGATGACCGAGTAGGGGGTCACCTCACGCGGTGTCATCGTGGAGGGCATCAGCGGTGAATACTCCTCGCCCTCCTTTAATTCGCGGTAGGCGTTTTCGGGGAGCGAGGTGCGGATTTTTTCCTGTTCCATGTTCGTTGTGTGTTTGTAGTTAGGTCGTTGTGGGGGTAGACGGTTTAGCGGTTGTCGCCGTTGCCGTGAATGAGGTTGCGCTCCTTGCGCGACGAGAGTTTATCGACATTGGTCTGCGCCACCTCCTCGAGGGTGTAGCCCAAATCGTGCGACAGGGCGGCGCAGTACCACAGCACATCGCCGATTTCCTTCATGATTTCGCGCTTCTTTTCGGGGGTGAATTCTTGGTTGGCATCACGGATAACCTTCTTCACCTTGTCGGCCACCTCGCCCGACTCGCCGGTGAGTCCCAGTGTGGGGTAGATAATGCGGCTGTCTTCGGGGTAAATGGCTGTCTCGAGGGCGTGTGTCTGATATTCGTTGAGTGTCATAATCTTAAAAAATTTTATTAGTCTTAATCTCCCACAAATTTAGCAAAAACGAGCCAAAAACAGAACAAATGACAAGCGAATTAGCGCGAAAACGTGAAAAAATTAACGCTCCGCACCCGGCTCTCCGATAGTGGGCGTCGGACAAAAAAACGGAGCGGTCACTTACCTAACGCAGGTGACCGCTCCGATGTGGGGCTATTTTTATATTATAGGTATTCGATGATGTGTTGCAGACCGATGCCGTTCGAGCCTTTGATGAGGACCATGGCATTGCGAATGGGGTCGCTCTCCAGAGCGGCGGTCAGCTCCTGACGCGTGGGGAAGAGCGAGATGTTGTCGGGTTTGTCGTCCATCTCGGCATAGGCGGTGGCGAACTCGCTGCCCACGAATATCAACTCGGCGTGCTCGATGGTGGCGGCATGACGAATGACGCGGATATGCTCCTCCAACGACCATTTGCCCAACTCGCGCATATCGCCCAAGATGAGCACCTTGTGGTCTCTGTCCTCGATGGGACGCTGCATGAAGTTGTCGATGGAGACCTTCATGCTCGAGGGGTTGGCGTTGTAGCAATCGACCACCAGCGTGTTGAGGGTGGTGCGCATGAGCTGCGAACGGTTGTTGTCCGGCTCGTAGGCGGATATGGCGTGACGGATGCGCTCGTCGGGAACATTGAAATAGTGTCCGACTGCCACCGCCGCCGCAATGTTAAATCGGTTGTAGTCGCCCTCCAAATGGGTGGGGATACCCTCTGCCAGCGAGGTGTGGTAGTATTCCACAGCCATGGAGTCGCGCTCCACAGCCATATTCGAAAGGGTGTCGTCCTCGATTCTTACGAAGGCCGTACCTCCGTGAGCTGCCAAAAAGTCGTACAACTCGCCCTTGCCGCGGCGCACACCTTCGGGACCTCCGAAGCCCTCCAGATGACAACGACCGATGTTGGTCAGCAGTCCGAAATTGGGCTCGGCGATGGAGGCCAGCAGGGCAATTTCTCCGCAGGCACTCGCACCCATCTCCACCACGCCGAACTCCGTCTCGCGGGTCATCGACAGGAGGGTGAGGGGTACTCCGATGTGGTTGTTGAGGTTGCCGCGTGTGGCATAGACCTCGAATTTCTCGGCCAAGACACGGCTCACCAACTCTTTGGTGGTGGTCTTGCCGTTGCTGCCTGCCACGGCTAAGATAGGTACTTGGAGGGCGCGCCGGTGGTGGCGTGCCAGCTCCTGAAGTGCTTTGAGGGTGTCGCCGACCAGGAACATACGTTCGTCACGGGCGGCAATCTCCTCGTTATCGACCACGGCGGCTGCCGCGCCCTTCTTCAACGCCTCCTCGGCAAAGAGGTTACCGTCGAACGAAGCACCCTTCAGCGCGAAGAATATCGAGTCGGGGGCGATGTGACGCGTGTCGGTCGAGATGTGGGGGTGTTCGAGATAAAAATGGTAGATATCAGATATGCTTGTCTCCATTGTGGTATTTGACCTCGTCAATAAATTTCTTGATGCTCTGCTCCTCCGAGCGGGGGCAAATCATCAACACGTCGTCGGTATCGACAACGATATACTCTTTCAGACCGCTGATGATGGCGATTTTGTCCTTGGGGACCGATACGATGGTCGAACGGGTGTCGTAGACGTAGCAGCCCTCCTGGGGAATGGCGTTGGCGTAGCGGTCCTTGCGCGAATGCTGGTAGACCGAACCCCATGTGCCCACATCGCTCCAGCCGAACTCGCCGCAACGTACATACACGTTGTCGGCTTTCTCCATGATTCCGTAGTCGATGGAGATGGCGCGGCACTCCGAGAAGGCGGTCTCCGCGATGTTGCGCTCCTCTTCGGGAGTCTGAGCCTTCAGCACGGCACTGAAGAGCTGGTGATGGTCGGGGAGGTATTTCTTGAAGGCCTCGATGATGGTGTTTACCTTCCAGATGAAGATGCCCGAATTCCAAAAGAACTCGCCACACTGAATGAAGGTCTGAGCCAGTTCGAGATTGGGTTTCTCGGTGAAGCATTTCACCTTGCTGATAATCTGGTTGTCCGACACCTGTATGTAGCCGTAGCCCGTCTCGGGGCGTGTGGGTTTGATACCCACGGTGAGCATGGCATCGTGGCCGGCGGCAAACTCCATACACTCTCTGATGATGACGCGGAAGTCATCTTCGTTGAGAATCATGTGGTCCGAGGGGGTGACAATCATCTCCGCATCGGGGTTTTTCTTCAGAAGGGTGTAGGCCGCATAGGCGATACAGGGGGCGGTGTTGCGTCCGATGGGTTCGCAGAGAATCTGCTCCTCCTTGAGTTCGGGGAGATGTTCCAGCACCAGCTGTTTGTACTTGATGTTGGTCACCACCAGGAAATTCTCGGGGGGCACGAGTTTCTCGAAACGCTCGTAGGTGTGGCGGATGAACGATTTGCCGGTTCCCAGAATGTCGAGGAACTGCTTGGGCATCGACTGTCGGCTCTTGGGCCAGAAACGGGTGCCGATACCGCCTGCCATAATGACGCAATATTTGTTATTCTCCATCTCTTACTTGTACAATGATATTTTACACAAAGATATAAAAATATATAAGACTAAAAGAAATAAAGGGCACTTTTTCGGCAGTTCATTGTTCAAATACCGACAGGTGGTTATAAATCGTAGGTTTTATCGGGCGAAGCGCGAGGTGTCTACCTCTTTCATCTTACGCTCCTTGTAGTCGCCGAAGCGGTAGACGAGGCGCAGGGTGGTGGCGCGGTTGTAGCGCACCGAGTTGTTCAGGTCGGCATATTGCCCGTTGTGGCGCAGGCGCAGGGGAAAGTTGCCCGTGTCGAACAAATCCTCGCACTTCAGACTCAGCGACATTTTGTTGCGCAGCAGCGACCACTTCACCCCTGCCGACATGGTGAAAAGAGTGCCGATGTCGAACGTACCCTGTATGGCAGGGCTTTGCACATGGGACGAAAACTCGAGGTGGAGGTTCTTGTGGAGCGTGATGGTGTTGTCGGTGTTGAACATCACAAGGGTCTTGTGACGATTGAAACGCTGGTCGAAGAACTCGTTGCAGCGGTCGAAGACCGTCAGACAGCAGAGGGTGACTTGTGAGGAGAACCACCGCCCGATGGAGAAGGGCACGACAGCCATGATGCCCACCTTCTGCTCGTAGTCCCAGTTGGTGCTCTTGTAGATGAGCACGGGGCGGTCGGGACTCTGATAGGGCGACTGTTTGTTTTCGTCCTTGGTGTAGGAGTAGAACGCCTGCAACATATAACGGCGGTTGAAAATGTAGCTGGCGTTGAGGGTGTATTCCAACGAGGGGCGCAGGTCGGGCGAACCGTGGATTTCGGTGTAGCCGTCGATGTAATTAATCGAGGGTTGCATCGCCCAATATTCGGGATAGGTCTTGTCGGTGGTCAGTCCGATTTTGAGAATGCGGTTGGGGGTCTTCATGCGCGTGAAGGAGAATTGCGGATAGACCGCCCATTTGCGGTATTCCTCTATGCGGTAGTATTCGCCCTTGAGCGAGGCCTCAAACGAGATGCCGTTCGCAAAGCGACTGCCTGTCGATAGGTAGAAATCGACCTTATCCTCCCCGAGTCGGGTGGCGATATTGTCGGTGGGGCGTGAGGAGGTGCTGCCGTTGTAGTTCTGGGTGTTGCGGTTGGCGGCGTGGAAGTAGGAGACGCCGTAGCCCAATGTCCAGTTGCGGGCGAGGTTGTGGCTTTGGTCGGCATAGAACAGATAGTTGTCCACCTCCTGCATATCACGGGTGAGGAGGTGTTCGCGCTCCGAAGACGAGTGGTAGAGAATGTCGAGGTTCTGCGTCTTGTCCATGCGGTAGTGGGTGTAGTTGAATCCCAGGCCAAGACCAAACGGGGCGGAGTAGTCGAGCGCGAGGTTGTGGAGTTGCTGTTCGGAGCGGGCGAGGTTGCGGCTGTCCTGAAAATTACCCGTCGAGCGGCTGTCGCCGTCATCGTTGGGTACGAAATTACCCGTGTAGGTCACGCTCACCGAACTTTTGTCGGAGATGTCGTAGTTGAGCGAGGTGCGGAATTCGTGAATGTCTGAGGCATGACGCGAGATGTTCGATATGCCAATATCGTAGGTCTGGTCGCCGACCTTGTGGAGGGCGCGGGTGTCGGAGGGGAGAATGCTCTTGCTCCACGTGGGGGCGTAGATGGTGCTCCACGAGAGTCGGGGTGTCGCCACGAGCAGGTTGCCTGCGACACCGCCACGACCGTAGTAATTGTCGCGATAGTGGGCGGAGAGTTGTCCCTCCACGGTGTGCTTCCCGGGGCGGAGGGTAACGATGTTGATAATGGCTCCGTTGGTGTGGTAGCGTGGCGGAGCGTTCTGTATCACCTCGGTTTGCTTCACCTGCTCGGCAGGTATACTCTCCAGCACGGTGCGGAGCTGGTCGCCACTCAGGGTGGAGGGCTTGCCGTCGATGATGACGGTGACTTTGCGACTGCCGATGATGGAGACCTGCGAGCCGCTGACCTCTACGCCGGGGAGCTTGTCGAGAATATCCCACGCCGTCTCCACCACCTTGTTTCGGGTGAGGGCGTGTGTGTCGAAGATGAGCTTGCTGCCCTCGGCCTTCACGATGGGACGCTCGCCACGAATGACGACCTCCTGCATGACCTGCGGGTCGGGACGGAGGGTGATGGCGAGGGTGTCGCCTGCCTTGCAGGGACAGTCGAAGCTCTTGTAGCCGAGGTAGGCGGCGGTGAGAAGGTAATCCCTGTCGGGGGAGACGGAGAGAGAAAACCGTCCTTCGTTGTCGGTCGCCACGCCCGCGATGTAGGTCGAGTCGGGAAGACTGCGCAAGATGACACTCACGGCACAGAGGGGCGTTTGTTGCTCATCGGTGATGCGTCCGCCGAGCGATGTGCGCGCTTGGGCGTAGGCACAACAATGCCAGGCAAGGAACAGCAACAATAGGGTGGTGAGTTTTATCTTCATGAGGGGACGCAGTATCGGGGTTTCTTTTTCAACAAAATTAACGAAAATAATTATAAAAAATAATTCTTTCTCCTAAATTTTCTGATGCCCTCGCACCTCCGATTTTCGAGGTGGGCGCAGGTCGGGCAGGCGGTGGATTTCGGTGGGGCGAGCCGTCGGCGCAAGGGGCTAAATGTCAATATTTGGGCAAAATTTTTCTCTTTTTCAGCATATTTTGTAACTTTGTCCCCTATTGTGGAGATTAATTTTTCTTAATACAATGAAAATAAGGCTATTTACCATACCCAATCTGCTCACCCTCTCCAATCTGCTTTGCGGTTCGTTTGCGGCGGTGGCAGCATTGAAGTATAATCAGTTGGAGGTCGCTTTCTTCCTCATCATCACTGCGGCGGTGTTCGATTTCTTCGACGGTTTCGCCGCCCGTCTGCTCAAATGTCCCTCTCCCATCGGCGTGGAACTCGACTCGCTGGCCGACATGGTCTCGTTCGGATTTGCACCTGCGGCGGTGTTCTACTCGCTCTACGGCTCATCGGTGGCACATTTCGAATGGAGCGAGGAGGTGATGACCTACGCACAGTATCTGCCTTTCATCATCACGGCCTTCTCGGCACTCCGTCTGGCCAAGTTCAATATCGACGATACTCAACACACCGAATTTGAGGGACTTACCACCACGGCAAACGCCATGTTCTGTTCTTCCATCGGTTGGCTCGTTTCGACCGGCAGTTTCACCCTGCCCCGCGAGATGATTCTCGGTCTGTCGGTGGTGATGGCCTTCATGCTGATTTCTCCCGTGAGAATGTTCGCCCTCAAATTCAAGGGCTTCGGCTGGCAGGGCAACGAGTTGCGTTATTCGTTTATTCTCTTTTTGGTGGTGCTTTTCGCCCTTCTGCGTTGGAAAGCCATACCGCTGGCGATACTGGTTTATGTGACCATATCGCTGGTTCGCTGGCTGCGCGCATCGCATAACTAACTGTAAGATAGAAGCCTAATTTGGTTTACTGGTAAAAAATAACTATATTTGTGGCCGCATTCGGCTCTTTTTTTGATATGATGTTGAGGTTATCGAAAGGTTTTATCCGGACTTTGGTGTTGGGGTTGCTGCTTGCAGTCCCGACTATGACCTATTCCCAGCATTTCGATGCCAAGTCGATTTTGCGTGCGCGTCAGAACGGTCATTCGGGCAACCTCTACGGCTCGAATCCCTACGAAACGCAGGACGATGAAAATCAGAATGGCGAAAAACAGGATACCACCAAAAAAGAGCGCAAGATACGCAAACCGCTGGAGTCCTATTTCTTCAGCGATTCGATTCGCTCGCTGAACAACTTCAAGTGGACGGTGAGCCGCGAGTTCAACCGTGTGGATATCCAACCGCTGGATACCACGCTCACCGACTTCAGAATCGACTATCCGTTCTACCGCGAGGACGTGGGCGATATGGCGCAGGGTGCTTTGGGTCAGACTTCTCTCCCGATCAACTACTTCCGCCGTCCCCGTTACTTCGACTTTGTGTTTGCGAGTCCCTACTACGCCTACACCTACGACATGGAGAATGTCCCCTTCTACAACACGAAGCGGCCACTCCTGAGATTGGGCTACATAGAATCGGGTCAGAAGCGTTTCCGCGAGGAGAACTTCAATATCATGTTGGCGCAGAACGTATCACCCACCACGGGTTTCAACGTCAACTATAAGGCACGCGGCACACGCGGTCTCTACGACTGGTCGCGCACCAAGAACCACAACCTCTCGGTGGCATTCAGCCACACGGGCAAGCGTTACTCGGTGCACGCCGCCTACTACAACAACCACATCGAACAGCAGGAGAACGGTGGTGTTGTGGGCAAGTGGGCGATTGCCGATACCACCTTCCAGATGCCTTCGGGTGTGCCCATGAAACTCTCGGAGGCGGAAGCGAAAAATATCTACCGCAACAATGCTTTCTTCATTACGCAGACTTACGGTATTCCCCTGCAAAGAATGACAGACGAGGATTTCTCCATGGCGGGACTCTCGTCGGTCTACATCGGTCACTCGTTCCAGTATTCGTCGTGGAGCAAGTATTATACCGACCGCCGCGCCACCTATACCAATGAGCGCGACCATCGTGACGAGGAAGGCAACTTCGTACCCGTCACAAGTGAGTATTACGACAACTGGTACATCAACCCCATCGAGTCGCGTGACTCGCTCTACGAGAGAGTGGTGTCGAACCGCTTTTTCGTGCAGGCACAGCCGTGGAGTCGTAACAGTGTGGTCAGCACCATCGATGCCGGTGTGGGTATCGATATGCACACCTACTCACAGTTTGCAATGGACGATTACCTTTCGGGCAAATACGCGAAGAAGAAACAGACCAGCTACTTCGTCTATGGTGCCGTGGAAGGAAAGATGAGAAAATATCTCGACTGGGACGCGAACTTCAAGTTCTATCCCTCGGGATACAGAGGCGGAGACCTCGATGTGGGTGCCCATCTGGCGCTGACGGGATTTCTCCGCGGACACCCCCTGGTTCTCGAAGGCGGATTCAGCCTGAACCGCCGTTCGCCATCGTATTGGCAGGAGAACCTATTCACGAACCACTATAAGTGGTCCACTCCTTTGGCAAAGGAGAATGAAACCCGTTTTGAGGTTAAGTTTTCGATTCCCGACTTCGCTTTCGAAGTGGGATTCAATCAGAGCGTTGTCTCCGATAAAATCTACTATGGTGCCGACAGCAATGTGGCACAGGCAGATGGAAACGTAAGCCTGACGGGTGTGTACGCTCGCAAAGATTTCCGTTTCGGCGGATTTCATTTGGACAACAGGGTATTGTTGCAGTGGAGTACGGATCAGGATGTAGTTCCTGTACCTCTTTTCAGCGCCTACCTTTCATACTATTATGAATTCTGGGTAGTGCGTAATGTATTGCGCCTTCAGGTCGGTTTGGACGGTCATATGCAGTCACGCTACTATGCACCGAGCTACAATCCCGCTCTCTCGGCGTTCTACAACCAGCGCGAAACCGAAGTGGGTAACTATCCCTACCTCGATGCCTTCGTGATGGGTAAATGGAAAAGGATGAGGATTTTTGTGAAATACCAGCATGTGAATAAAGGACTCTTTGGCAACGGAGAGTATTTCTCTTTGGCGAACTATCCCCTCAATCCGGGAATGTTCAAAATCGGTATTTCATGGAGTTTCTATGATTAGCGTATTGTTCTGCGCGGTGTAAGCTGCCCGCAAAGCAATCTTTTATGTTAAAAAAGACAGTTTTAACTTTTGCGTTCTTAACTATTTTAACAACTTTTTACGGTTTTAACGCCAATTTCAGCGCATCGAAAGACATGCAGCTGAACAACGATGGGGAGAGAAGTGTAGATTCCTCGTTGGATTTGAACCGAGATTTCAAAATCTCGACCTACGACCATCTGATTCGCAATATCAGCGAACAGGAAGGTAACGACTGGCGACTGATGAGTGCCATTGCTTACCACGAATCACGCTTTATGCCCGACATTACATCGCGATGCGGTGCTCGAGGTCTGATGCAAATCATGCCTGCGGTAGCACGACAGTTCGATGTAGCCAAGGAGCAGCTCGATGACCCCGAAACCAACATTTGGGTAGCCAATAAAGTGCTGACCAAGATTACGACAACGCTTCGTTTCTCCGCCACCACCTCAGACCACGATAAGATGAAAATCGTGTTGGCGGCATACAACGGAGGCATAGGCCATGTGACTGACGCACGACGTCTGGCACGCGCCTATGGAGAAAATCCCAATTCATGGGAAGTAGTGGCTAAATACCTTTGTCTCAAATCGTTGCCTGAGTACTACGAAAGTGACCTGGTGAAATGCGGTCGCTTTGGTGGTAGTAAGGAGACATTGGCATACGTGGATAATGTGATGGGTCGATACGACAAGTATTGTACGATTGCCATGAGATAACATTCTCCACAGGCTGACGCAAAATGCAGGCTCTAATTTGTAGAGACCTGCTTTTTTTATGCCCTGTCGTGAACGGGACGGCAGGGAGAAAGGGTCGAACGGTAAGGGCGTGTGGCGTGTGGCGCGTGAACCCGAAACTGACCCTCCTACACATATAGATAAACCCCTCAAAACCGCCCCAAAGGCACAAAAAAATAAGAGCGATGTACCATTTGCGGTACATCGCTCTTACTGCTTTATATCAGTTCCTTTTGCGGAGACGATTACTTGGTCGAGGGGTCTACATAGTCGTAGAGCAACTCCATGTCGTCAATCCACAACTCGCTCTGGGTACTACCGATGAAGTAGTCACCCCAAATCGAGGCGGTGCAGACAATCATTACGTGGGTGGGGGCTGTCTCCATGTCGCTGTACTCCACGGGAATGGTCACCTGTGTCCACTCATCTACATTCTTGTCGAAGACGCGCTCGCCATAGCCGATGACGTCCTTGCTCTTGGGGTTGAAGAAGGTCGCCACGCTGCGTGTATCGACACAGATGGGCGAGTTGTCGTTGGCTACCACATTGCCGTCCTTGTCACGACCGTACTCCTCCTTGGTCCATGTACCCATGGCGATGTAGACCTTGTTCATGTCGGGGTCACCGATGGCTACGTCCTGACCTGCGGGACGGTTCTGCGAGTCGATGCGGTCAATCTTGCCCACCTTGCCCTTCATCCAGAAGCGCAGTGCCGTGGGACGCTGGGTCATCGGACGACCGAAGGCAATAATACCGTTCGTACCGGCGGTTCTGAGGTATTCACCCGTGAAGAGGTTACCTGCCGCAAACTTACCCAGACCCAACACGGTCACGTGGTAGGATTTGAGCCATGCGCTCTGACGACCGCTTGAACCGGGACGGATGTCGCTGACGCCCTGTGTGAGGGTCTTGCCACCAATCTTCGCACCCGGATTACCCGTACCCCAATAGGGATTGCCCTCGAGGAAGGGATAGACCACATCGTTCTTGGTGAACCAATCCTCCATGCCGCCGTTGACGAGCTGGGGGGTGGTGCCGGTGGTCACGGCCTTGGCAGGCGACTCCTCGTCGTTGCAGTAGGCCTTCACCTCGTAGGAGGTCTCCGCCTCGGCTGCCACGTGTGCCGAGAACTTACCGCCCTCCACCTTGACATCCTTTACCTCTGTCCATGCCTCTGTGCCGCTCTTGCGGTAACGGAAGCCCATCTTCTGAGCACCGTCCAAACCACTGCCGTAGAGCCAGATGACCTTCGACCATGCGTAAGCACCTGTCAGATTGACGGTGTGCTCCAAAATCGTCACGTTGATGGTCCATGTGGTGCTCTTCTCGCGAATGGTGGTCACCACCTGCTGGGGCGATGTGAAGTCGCGCTGCGAAAGCTCCTCCTTGGTGACATCGTATTCGGTGATGCCGTCGGGACCCAGTTTCATCTCCTTGATGGTGAGATGCTTGAGGTCAGAGCCTTGGGGCATGTATACCGTGATGGTGTGTTTGTCGGTGTCGATGGTCGTACCGCCAATCTGACCTGCCACGGTGAACTGATAGCTCATCTGCTGTGTAGCGACAATCTGCCACTCGTAATCCTGATAGAGGGTGAGGGTGACGGGCAGGGGCTGCGAGAGGTCGAGATGACCGGTCAGCGGACACGAGGTCTGAATCTTGGGAATGATATCCTCGGGGGTGAGGGTGGTGTTGTGGGGTACACAACCGAACTTCACGCTCTTGACCTCGACATTGTGGGCATCGCACTGCTCGTTGAGCTGAAGATACACGGTGCTGATTTCGCCCTGCTTGCCCAGCTCGATGGACTGGAGGGTGAATGCCGGAGCGGGGTTGTCCTGACTGACGCTGCCGCTCTCCATGTCCTCGATTTTCAGTTCGATGACCGGATAAGGTATGTCGTTCTTGATGCACGAGCCGGCCAGAAGAGCCACGGCTGTCATGCACGAATAGATAAAGTATTTCATCGTCTTACTCCTTTTTCTTGTTCCACAAATGTATGGTCATACCGATGTTGATGGCCGCGATGTTGAGTTTGAACTTCATCTTCGAAGCCTTGCGCGAACCGATTTTCACACCTGTGACGGGGTCTTTCATCGATACGTTGGTGTATTGCAGACCGCCCAGTCCGAAGGAGAGCGTTGCGCAAACATTGGGGTAGAGATAGACCGCCACACCGGGATTGAAGGCCAGCTTGAGCTGAACGTTGTCGCTCTTGTAGCGGTGGCGCTCGTCACCCGAGTCATATGCAAAGTCGGTCTTACCGGTTACGACCGCCAGCTCCAACTCGGCAAAGAGTCCGAAACGACCCTTGGGGTCGAGACCTGCATACGAACGGTGGAAGATACCGAACGAATAGTTGTTGCTCGTGAGGTCGAGGTAGGGAATATCGCCGTCGATGTCGTTGATTTCGCCGAAGTCGAAACGTGCGTTGTCGATGTTACCCGACACGTGGTTGTATCCGAAGCGGAAACCCAGACAGTGGTTGTCGCGGTAGAAATAGCCCACGAAAGGACGAATGGTGGCGATGGTACCGTCGGCATTGAGGTTGTCGAGAATGAGCATGAAATCGGTGTCATCGCTCGACAGTGTACCATAGGATGCCGTCATGCCAAACATCACCTCACCCTTGTAGGCGAATTTGATTTTGTTGATTTCGCGGTCGATACGGTGGCGTGTGGGCAGGAAGTTGCGATGCTTCTTGGGGCTGCGCACCTCTGTGGCTGTGGCCGAGAGGGGGTTCTGCTCCGCGAGCGTGTTTTCTGCCATGAGGGGCTGGTTCACCGTGAGGGGTGCGCTGACCGCTGTCGGTGTGGTCTCTTCCTTATCCGAGTTCTCTGTGGTG
>RCNH01000403.1_pt1 | contig 18422 bp, 18 predicted proteins | sample 2041161 | NCBI WGS metagenome assembly RCNH01 (sample SAMN09708215, study PRJNA481090) | Feces metagenome, whole genome shotgun sequencing project. | biome: feces | host: Leptonychotes weddellii | place: Antarctica: Sion Island | collected 2010-03-01 | reverse complement strand
CTTCCTTTTGGAAAGCGGGCTTTATATGCTAAGTAATGCATTAATGGTGGGCGTTAGTGGATTTGAACCACTGACCTCTTCCGTGTCAGTGTTATAGCGACGTGAACGTTATAACATTTCTTTCCACCTTTTTACATCATTTTACACGTCTTTATTATCCCAGTTAAAACGTATAATTTAAGTGAATTTGCTATATTTAGTGTTAAAATTTGCTGTTAGTTAGACGTAACAATTTGAGGTGGAGAAAATGCAATACACAAAGACCTTAGTTCAGAATAAGAATAATAAATTCATGGGTATCGTTCGTTGGACTCATGAGGGTAAAGAAAAGCGCAAAACAAAGACTTTCAGCTATGCCACAACCAAACGACAGGCTGAGATTGAGTTCGACTCATGGCTGGCTAGTTTGAACATAAGCCACGAGATGGCATCTAAGAGCACCCTATATGAGTTCACTTGTGAGTATATAGAGAAACGAGCTGACTCTCAGATCATTGAACCTATCACCGCCGAAGCATATAGGTATGTTGCTAGATATATGGATAAGTATCTCAACTACCCTCTCGATGAGTTGAATCCTGCAATTTGTCAGAATTGGATTGCTGAGCTGCTAAATGCGGGATACTCGATACCGACCGTGAGAAAAACCTACACTCTCGCCCGCTCCGTATGTGATGATGCAGTCTACTTAGGCTACATTGAGCAGAACCCATTTAAGCGTGTAAAACCGCCTAAGCTACCTCAGAAGCAACCTAATGCACTTGATACAAAGCAACGTGCAAGGCTCAAGGAAAACCTTGAGATGGCGGGATTGAGCGACGTGAACATTGGAGTCATGCTTGCACTGTATTGTGGTATGCGACAGGCTGAGATTTGCGCCTTGCGTTGGAGAGATGTTGATCTGGATACCCGAATGATAACGATTGTCCACTCATTAGGTCAGATTAAAGGTAAATACAAACTCAAAGCGACAAAGACCGACCGCATACGTACAGCACCAATTCCTGAGTCACTATATAAAAAGCTGGTGATGTGGAGACAGGAACAACAGTTCGACTGTGTGCAGCTCGGTAAACGATTCACCGATGACCTATTTGTAATAGGTAAAATCGATGGCACTTACATGCGACCAGACTATCTCGGTAAAACCTGGAGCCTGACCGCTCGAGCATTGAATTATAAAGGTGTGACAGGCTCGTATGTAACCTTTCACGACTTGAGACATACATTTGCTAGTGCAGCTATTGCGGGCGGTGTCGATGTAAAGACTGTATCAAGTATCCTAGGGCATGCAAATGCAGCTATGACATTGAATGTATATGCGTGTGCGGATCCTGATGCGAAACGTCAAGCTGCAGATACATTAGACCGTATTATTTAATAAAAAAACCCACCATGCGGTGGGTATGGGAGATGTCAGCCAGCAGAAGAATGTTTTGCATTTATATATTTGACGTTTTATATACCTACAGTACAATAAATTGAATAAAAAACTACCGCTGACAGTCATATATTAACAAATACAACGGTAATAGTTGTTAATTAGTGTGTGAAAATGATATATCATACTATATCTTGTATTTGATATAATTATTTAAGTGCTCCACCCAATATACGGATCGCACTTTTCTCCACCATACCCCTTGAGACTTCTCCTCGAGGGGTATTTTTATGACTACACCATATAGGAAACAGTCGCACCAATCTGACCTTGGTAATGTGATCCAAGACCCTCAGAACCATAAGGTCTGTCACATGCTGATGATAGCTGCTCGAAGCAAATCTGAGCGATAGGGCTACCCGCATCAATAGTGATGTCTTTGTTGCTCAGGTTGACCATTTCAAGAGTAATCTCACCCTCAAATCCAGGATCGATAAATCCAGCGGTGGTGTGGATGATAAGTCCTAGTCGTGCGATGGAGCTTTTACCCTCAAGTCGACCGAGGATGTCGTCACCAAGCCTTGCATACTCTTTAGTTGTTGCGAGCACGAATGCGCCTGGCTCGAGAGTGATATAGTCAGCCTTTATCGTTTCACTGTTACCATTTACTACAAAAGTATCACCCATGTGCAAATCAACACTACAAGGTTGAATATCCCTCGGATCAAGTGGCTCGATTGAAATCTGACCATTCTTGATAGCGCTTTTGATGTCACGATCGCTCAAAATCATAAATATCTCCTAAATGTTGTCAAAGTACCCTAGTATAAACCCAAAAGTCTTTTTAAAAGCTCTTAAAATGGCTTAGAATAAGCCGTTTACCTGGTGCTTTATAAGACCTTAATAAACAAATCAACCGCCCCGAAGAGCGGTTGATTTCTATGGGTAACCACTATATCTAGTATATCATAGATAAATGACACCTATTTTAGATTCATTACAACTGAGAGTTGATCCATCTTTGGGTAGCACGTGCTGTGTCATTACCAAACCAGCCGTCAGCATCCACACCGACAAATTTTTGCCATGCCTTAATGGTATTCACACCCATGTATCCGTCGACAGTAACACCGACCTTACGCTGGATGGCTTTCACCAAAAGACTACCCCCGACTCCGTACTCAACGGTCGTGATGGCATAGTGACGTCGTTTGGATCCACACCATTGTCTACTAATAATACCATCGATATACTTACATCCCATAACCCTTTGCCATGCAGATACGCTATCGAGACCGATCCAGCCATCAACAACAATCTTCTGTGAAGAGCTTCGTTCGGTTGGTGTAGTGTGGGTCGGAGTGATTTCACCTGTGAGCAAATCTCTTAGTTGGTACCACTTCGAGTTGTCATCACCATTGACATATGGTGCAGGACAACATTTCCACGGATCAGCGATATAGCCATATCTCGCATATCGCACTACATCATGGTGTCGGATAACACATTCCTTGGTCAAGCCATATGTACGCATGATGTACTGAACGACCTTAGCGCCCGATTCAATCTGAGCCTGAGTGAAATCCCTACCATCACTCACGAACTCAATAGATGCTGAACGTCGATTGACATCAATGTTTCCAGCTGCATGACACATGTCTTTTAAGAGCACACTTTGGACAATGGTGCCATCACGGTCGATGATAAAGTGAGCTGATGTGCCTGGATGATTATCTCTCCAGTTAGCACCATTATCTAAGGCACTAGCCATAGTGCCCGTATAGTGGATAACTATCAGCTCGAGTAGGTTTCCATATCTACCTAATGTGTAGTTGCTAGTATTTGCCTGAATGAGGATAGATTCAAAATCCATAATCAATCTCTATTCTAGTCAATATCAGCTACATCAACGTTTTGCTTGGACTCAGTGTTAGTGTGTAATCGTTGCATGAACGGTAGAGTTGCGAGGTCAGGATTTGCTCGAGCTAGGTTTTCGCAAATTGAGGTGATCTCCTTGAGGATGATATAGCCACATACACCATCAAGACTCATAAGTCGTACTAGATCCGCTACTTGAGGAAATTCACTAATCGTAGGGTTTTTCTCTATAAAGATGTTGAAAATCATTACGAAAATAACCAATAATACTTCTGCACCTTTACGCTGGAGTCCCTGCTTCATTTTCTTACTTTGCAAATCGTATCGACACCATGCCTGGTAATATCCAGTGATGACGTCAAATAGCAAAACTACGGCTACCCAAGTAGCTGGTGAAGATAAAATCTCATCCATATCTCATTCCTTATCTCTATGCTTTTCGCTCCCAAGCGTGAACTGTGACATATGGTGGCATGTTATTGTGAGCTTTATCTCCACCAGTTTTTCCTACGCTAAACTTTGAACCATTGCGCTGGTTTGTATCGATAACGTCGGAGCTGTATGAACCCCATGTGCTAAAAATCTTACTACTTGAAGAGTGATCGTGAGATGGCATCTCATCGATGGTGAGCTTGTGGGTTTCCTCACCGCCATATCGACCTGTAGCGCCAGATGTTGCATACAAAAAGCGGTCTGTGATCTGATCCCATCGACCACCAAATGTCCTAGCAGGATTAAAACTCGCATCCTTAGTAACATAGATAGTTCCTACAGGATAGAGTTTATCGACCATATCACTGAGTGAGACTCCAGACCCGCCAGTTCCTCCAGTTGATAAGCCCTTAATGTCACTAGCGTTGTGTGTATGTTCCTTTCTCGCATATTTTCGACTAATAGCCATACGACAATCATTATATGCGTGCACTAAAAACTCATTCAAAAATTCGACGTCAACGAGCTTTTTCAGTTGTGCAGCTTCAATAGACGTTTCCTTTACCATCGCTGTAACAAGGGGCTTAACCCATGCATTTGATATAACCTCACCACTAGCATTGGTGGAGCTGGCGCTTGAACTAGCTGAACTACCCAATTTCTCCCAGGATCCATCCACATAGATAAACTCGCTATATTTGTCAGCATCACCCGTTTTATTAGGCACCAAATAAATGACACCAGATTTTCCAGTGTAGATTGGCGCCCCTGTAGAACTATTAACTTGCCAGCTATTAACCTTTTCGTATTTTAAAGCGGTCGTAGAGCTACTAGAACTAGGTTGACTCGATGGTTTATTATCTTTTACAAATTGCTCAACCTCACGCTTACAATTCGTTATTTCGTCTCGGATGTAATCCTTAAAAGCATCAAAGAATTTTGCGTTAAGCGGGGTGCCAGACACACCACTACCAGGGACTCGATTGACATCGAATATTCGGTTTCGTTCATCAACAGGAATGAGTCGAATACGAGTTGGATATTGGTATCGTTCATCTCTATAATCAGGTAATTTGCTCATAAAAATGGCTCCTTTCTATAATTCAATCATTACAGATAGGAGCCTAATTAATTTTCGATTTGCCTAGGTAATCCCGCAGCTCAGCCTACGAAATCTAACCAAGAGTCAAGGATCGGTTAAGTACGTTGCCCCACTGACCCATGGTCGTGTAATGAACAACAGGATCCTTATTTTTATCAGGTACCGTAGGATGCGTGTCAGGTACCGTAGGATGCGTGTCAGGTATCGTTGGTTTCGTATCAGGTATGGTAGGGTTCGTATCAGGTATAGTCGGTCTCGTATCAGGTGTGATAGGGACAAACACATTAGATGGTGAGATACGAATCGAATCTGCATACACTGAAATGGTAGCAATAACCTTTTTGGTACTCTTATCAACTATTTCGATAATGTAGTACAGATTTACCGATGCGCTTGTGACCTGAGACATGGGATCGATGATGTAATTAGTCGGATGTGGCACTTCACCAAGATATTTCTTAACACCGTATCGACACCTGTAGATTCGATAGGATGTGTGTCGTGCAAATCCCAACAATTCAAATTCATCTCTTGAACGACAATCCCATTTGAGCTTATATCCTTGTGTATGTTGATTGGAGTACCACGACCAACTCGCATTGAATGATGCAAAAAGGTTTTCATCCACCCAAATAGCGGTTGGAGATCCGAGGTATCCCTCAACTTTCATCCTACATCCAACAGAATAATTTCGCTCAATTTTACTTATGTAAAAAGTTCTCCAACTATGTCTTGTAGAGTTATAGCCACCCTCATCGGGATACTCTATTAACACCTTAGCGCCAGCAGGTAGATATGGTGAGTTTCGCATCTCAAATGAGAGCTTTTTCTGACCTCTAAAGCGCATAAGTCGTTCAAGATGCTCCACTTGAGACTTTTCATGACAATATGGATTTGATAAGGTACTTGGATCACGATTTGATGAATTAACCGTAATTTGTCGTCCCTCAAAACCCCACTCACCCGACTCTCGTTTTAAATTGTCAAATGCTGATTTTTCGATACGACACTGACCCGCTTTATCGACGTGCGTAGCTTCGACAACTTCACGACCTCTCATAATCCTTAGCGTCTCATACAGATGTGGTAGTTCGATGTCAACGACATTTCCATTAATCTTGTACACCAATGCGCTATCACTCACACGGGTAATCGAATTTTGGAGACTCTTAGCCACAGGATTTACAGCTACATTCGTCCAATTGATTGGATTGTCAATCTCTTTAATCTGATCATAGATGGCGCATTGAGGGATACGATAATCTAATGTTTCATAATTCCATTCATTAGTGATATATCCCTCATCACCAATGTATAAAACTCTCATACCATTAAGTTGATAGATATTACGTATCGCAGCAAGTGCGTTTCGCTTAGTATCCTGCATATACCCTATAGGTAATAAGTGATTACGGTCACGGAGTGACGGGTGCATATGGTTGATTTTAAATCTTTTTGGCGCTTGCCCTCTAAAATACCTGGTTAGCAGATAGCCATTGTGATTGAATGATGCATGTTCCAGCAATCCATATTCATTGGTACCAACAAAATCACAGGTCAAGCGATTAAAATCCAAATGCTTTTCGGTCACATAAAATCGTGACACCAATGCGCCATTGAAACGAATGTAGTCCACTTTATTCAATAAAGCACAATCAGTCTCGAATGATTTCTTATCTTTCCACTTTACTGTCATCTTCATTGATGGTAGCGCCATGAGATTCGCTGGATCACACTCGTGGACGGTTGTGGCGGAAACAATCTCACCACCAATGTCCAACCAAGTATCCGTCTCGCGATCGTCATTATATTTACACCACATCACATAAAGTGGCTGTACCTCACGAATCGCTTTTGACTCAGCCATCCAATTAACAGGTACACGTGCCTGAGGATCAATATCTTGAAGAAATTTCATACTAAACCTCAATCAAATTACATTGAACGTCGAGCCAAAGCTCAGGTCGACCAGTACCATCCACCAGATGCGGGGTACCCCTACGATCACCAACATACATTTCACGTATAACACGTTGACCGACTCGGGGGTCGTAAAACTCAACATAGTTTATAAAATGACCGCCATGCTCTCGGTCGAACAGTTTCATAAACCAACGAAATGAATCATCATCAAGTGCGCCGTATGAGAGATTGATTTTGCACTTATCATTTCCAACCGTCTCACCTATGAAATCACCCGTAATATTACGACCACCATTAACAATGGTATTGATTTCAATAGTACCCGACCCCTGAGCAGGGGTCGGAATACTTTGCCATGTATGTTTGTCTGGAGATACTCTAATGTATCCCTCTAATTTACCAACGCTCATTAGTAGATAACACCTGCTCTCAATTCTGCATTGTGAACCGCCTTACCTACGAGTACACCGTCCATTTCAACACGCATCGAACCGTCAACCTTTTCAACCGCCTTGGTGAACGTCCTCGTAATTACATCTTCTAATTTTGACCAATCAACTTCGTGTCTGGTTGTCGATTGGATTGAAGATGAAGAACGTGCAGTTAATTGTGGAGCGATTGTACCCATCTCACGGTTAAATGAGCGACTAGCTGAACCCATAGCCGCGTGCATCATATCAGTAGAACTCTTAACAACCATATCGGTGTTGTCACCAATACCAAGAGCCATACCCTCAGTGAACCACTGACCAATCTTTCTCATCTCACGGGATGGTGAGTGAATATTTGCTGCTACTCGGGCACCATTAATAGCGCTTCTTGAGATAGTATAAGCAGCCCAATATGCAGCATTTGATTTGCTATAAATACCTCGAACAAATCCCTCACCAAACCACCAACCATTATTCCATGAAGAATTATAGTTGCTACTTACACCCGCAATAGCATCGTTCGATAGATGTCTACCAGGATAATAAGCATCAGCATATCGGATACCATTGATAAAGTTTGAAGAAAACTCACGTCCGATTCTTGATGCACGGCTGATATTTCTATCAAGACCATCAATAGCACTACGTGACAACTGAGTAGCTCGGTTGTAAACTTTCGTGGATCTTGTTGAGATACCACTTGCGAAGCTATCTCCGACATTGCTACCAGCTGACTGAGCTGCTGAACGTGTTGAGTCAAGTGCACGCTTTACACTATTTACAAGTGTACGAGTAACCTGTGATACACGATTGGTGGTGGATCCGATACCCCTAGCAAATGACTCACCCACTGAGCGACCCGCTGAGACGTACATAGCACTCTTTGTAGTGATGGTTCGTGAGACCGCATGCGGGATTTTTGCGGTCGTGTGCTCAATAGTTCTGATACTTTGCTCGATACCTCGAGATACACCTTTCATGAGCTTTACAGCACCAGCTTGTAGCTTAGCCTGTTGCACATTGCTGTTGAACACATCTGAAATCTTTGTACAGACCTCATTTGCGCTCTTAACAACGCTCGATGTCTGAGCTGATACACCAGATGACAATCCACTCATGAATTGTCGTCCTAGAGTGTTTCCAGCCGTCTTGAAGCTCTCAGCTTTCTGATTGATAGTCTCAACCGACTTATCAACCGCAGCACTAACCGCTTCTGCTGCTGTCTGGTCGTTTTCAGTGATTGCTTCTGCAGCAGCATTAACCAATCCACCAGTAGCATCTGCAACATCATCGGTCTTTTCCTTAATGCCGTCCACTACCTTTTGTCCAGCGAGTTCGGATTTCTCCTCATGAAGATCAACCAGCTGTTGGAGTCGTTCCTCAGATCCGTCACGCAAGACCTCTTCGAGTACGGAATTGTACTTAGTACCACCCTCTTGCATCTCTCGAACCAACGCACTCGAGGAATCGAGACCAGTCTTTTCCATGAGCAATGCTATTAGCTCAGCGTGTCGACGGGTTGCTGCAACGTTGTAATTGAGGTTTTCAATCATCTCATCAAGTGAGATTTCCTGAGATGTTTCTAGCTTTCTATAGCTGTTGGTGATGTTGCGGTTTGCTTCATCGACCTGTGACTCAAACTCAGATGCACTGATGCCAGCCGCATGCAAGCGTTGAGCAAATTCCTCACTCGTGACACCCTCACGTTTGAGCATTGCATCAAATTCTGCATTGCTACCACGTGCATCATTTACCGCATGGGTTAGATCCTCAAGTTCCTTAGCAACCTGTTGAGCTTCCATCTCAGCTTCACTCATTGATTCAGTTGCAGATTCAGATGACTCACCAAAACCGAACCATGCTTTAATGCCATTCCATAGCTTTTCAACCAATGGTGTAATCAATGACAAAATACCCTGCAATGCAGTGATAATAATCATTCCTGGAAATGCATTCACAGCCACATTGAGAGCTACTTGAGCTGCGGTCAAGACACCACTAGCCACAGCAGCTGCGCCCTTTAGAGTTGTGTTAGCCATAATTACGGCTTTCTCTTTCAGGAACGCACCAATGGATCCGTGAATCGAACCATGTTCAGCAGCTCTTGCACGAACATTGTTCATAATTGCTTGAACGTTCATTTGCATCGGTACAAGCAATGACTTAATAGTGCCACCGAGTGTCTGATTATTAGCTCGTGCGGTACGCACAGTCTCAACCCAACCAGATGTTACGGTTTTCAAATGTGTAAATGATGCCTTGAGCTGTGTATTAACAGTGAGCATTGCATTGTCACTATGAATAATCTCACGTAGTGATGCTTTCATAGTCCTGAATGATCGATTTATATCAGCATTCGCTCTATGAACCAATCGCTGAGTGGTAGCCAGCATTCCTGAGCTTTTATTAACCTGATCCTCGGATTTCGCCGTCTCATACATACTCTTTGACGTCTTATCAAATTTAGTAGCGACGGATTTACCAGCTTCACCCAAGAGATTAAATGAGGTCTTTAGATCGGTGATGCTATCACTCAGACCGCTAGTCATAACTCCATGAACCTTGGTCATGCTCAGAACAGCACGTGTACCAAAGTTTTCAATAAGAGCAGCCATAGCCATGATGCCCTCACTGAGTGCCTTAGCGGTAAACGCCGCTGCAAGAGCAGCCCCGAGTCCGACTAATGCATTACGTCCAATCTCCGTACTGACCAAAACGTCTGTGAGATTTGCAATACCACGAATAAGTGTTTCGATAACCGCAGCTGCAGCTTTGAGACTCGTAACAGCAAATGCTTCAACCAGAAGCGTAATTGGTCGTATAACAATTCCTGCAACTCGACCCAATTCAACGATGTTATCGTGATTGCGCTTGATAACACTTGTAAAGTAGTCGAATGACTTAGATGTAGTAGAGATTACCAAACGTAGTCCCTGACCAAGGCTTTCAACCAATGGAAGAATTGCTATTCTATTGAATACTACGATTGCATCGGAAACACTTTCGACAACAGCTGAAAATACATTCAGCGTTGATGTAGCCAGCTTAATGGTTGCGGCAAATGTAGCTGGTACATTGAATGCAATTGCAAGCTCACCGAGGATTTGGATCGCTGATTTGAGTGAAACGTTGAGCAGATTGACCGCAGCAACGATATTGTCAACAAAGAGATTTCTCCAGTCGATTGCTTTTATTTGCTTAGCAATACGACCGAATATATCGCTACAAGTGTTTAGCAAATCTTCAAATGAACCCTTGATACCATCAATGATGTCATCAATCATTCCTTGTAGGTTTGACTGAACATCTTGCAGTCCGTCGAACATATCATAGGTCGGTAGATCGAAGTCAAATCCATCATATCCACCCGCTCCAGCACCTTTGAGCTTCTGTGCTGGTGACTGTTTATCCTCAGCCTTGGTAGGGTCTATGATATGAAGCTCATCAAAACCTAGAGTTTCGTTGCGCAACTCTTTGACACGCTTGCGTGCATCATCTGCTGCTCGCCCCGCTCCATCGAGAGCGTTGGACAAATTGTCGACAGAATCATTAGCATCATCAATGCCAGATCCACCTAATGACTTACCAACATCCTTAAAATTAGGCTGAGGTAGTACAAAGGCATCCTTGAATTTCTTACTAAAACCACCAATCAGATTACCGATTGATTGTGTAGCTAGTGTCACCGCACGTGCGACCTGAGTTGCAACCTTGATGATAGCCATCATAGGTGGGATGAATAATGCCGTGATTGAACGACCCGCTTGTGTGCAAGCAACGGTGAACTGACGAACAACGTTTGCAGGTGAATTAAGCGTGCGAGCCATATCACTTTGCATAATCGTTGTCTGCTCCATGATGGCTTGGTATCGAAGCATCATTTTCTGACGTTGACTCAAGGCTTGAGTATTCGCATCCATACCACGTGCAAGCAACATTTCCTTGAGGTGAGCATCTGAAATATCGATACCGTACCTACGAACAGCTTCCATTTCTCCCGATAATCCTGAACGCAATTTTTCCATTGCTTCAGCGGTGTCGAGATTCCAATAGGATGCGAAATCGTATCCCAATTGAGTGAGAGTCTGTGAGAGTACGGTAGCCTTATCAGAAGCCATACCCATACCCAATGCCATAGCCTGGAATCCACCTTGAGCGTTCATCCACTCAAGAGGGTCAATACCTAGCTTCTGTGATGCGACCTCATAGAACGTCTGAGCTTCACGACTAACACCCGCCATAGCCTGCTCGTAGAGGTTGACACCCTCAACATAATCAAATGCTGAGTTCATAAGGTTCATGGCGGTCTTTACGGATGTGAATACACCCGCAGCTCCGATACCAATCCTCTTAACTTTCTTTAGTGTAGAGTTCCATTCACGGGTACTCTTACTTGCACGTTCGAGAGATGGTGACAACCTATCTGCATTGCTTGTGAGCATTGCAGCACCCATGCCCGCTTTATTCATAGCTTCTGGCATATCACCAAGAGCAGATACCAAACGCTTACAATCAATTTCTAACTTTTCAAAGTCGATTTGATTTAGATTTTTGAACGCTTCTGGCATCTTATGAAGCGATCTTACAAGACCAGAAAATCCCTTTGAATCAAGACCGCTTAATTCACTCAACGCATGTCGTAGCTCAGTAAATTTCTCAGTTGGTATATCAAGTGAATTGAGAGTCTGGAGAGATTCGACTGTCTTTTTGAGACCCACACCGATAGTAGAACTCAACTTAATACCGCTTAGAGATTTAAGTGGTTCAATAATCTGAGTCAGGGCTTCGGTGGAGACATTCGAGGATTGCTTACAAGCTGAGATAATCTGATTGAGATTGGTTGCGGTGGTACCACTAATTTTCAATCCCTTTAGATTGGTCAATGAGTTCAACGAACGTGATAAGCCATCGATACCCAATGTGGCCGCCGAAGAGCTAGCCATGGTAACGATAAGCGATTTAAGATTTTTAGTTGTGGTTTTGCTTAATTTAACACTACCAAGTTCGTTCAATGATTTGGCTAAATGCTCAATAGAACTAATACTGACTCCACTCAACCCCTTGAGAGTTGCAGTGAAATCATTCAGTAGTGGTGTAGTTTTTTGTACTCGATTTCCTAAATTTGCGATTGAGTTATTGAGGTTTCTCAAACTAGATACAGCTTTGGATGATGATGCTTCAATCTCAATCGAAATGGAATCGATATTTACGTCAGACATAAAAAGACGACCCCTCTCATAGTTGGTGAGGTGCCGTCTCCATTTGTATTATTAGTTTGGATTGTTAAACTGATCAGCGAAATCCTGCAAGTGAGCTATTGCTTTCATATGCATCAACTCTTCTTGGTGCTTTCTTTCACTCTCAGCTCGTTTATCCCTCTCATCCCTTTGAGCTGTTGAAGTGTAAATTTCCAAAGGTGAGTCGAGATAATCATCTGCTTTAGTAGACTTAGAAAACGCATTTAAGATTGGTGCGTTTTTACCTATTGCTAGGTAGGTATAGAGTCCGTTTAGCCAACTGTCGAAATTTGTCAGTTCACGCTTTTCGTCATAAGCCATTCTATATATTTCAAACAATCCCGGATCGTCTGACCAATATTGTGACGGACTCATACCATACACTAGAGCCTTTGGAAACAGTGACTCGAATAAATCAGCTACGCTGAAATCTTCTCGATCTATACCATCTTCCACTTGAGTCGGTTGTTCTGACTCGAAGTTAAACCCTCAACGCAATTAGCCCAAAGAGTGGTGAGGGCTGGAATAAGTTCCTCTTTGTTTTCAAGATCGTCAAAAATCTCGAGTCGTTGATCGTCAGTGAGCATAGGGTGAAAACGCTCAAAGGAATAAGTAATCAACATAGTCATAGTTGTGATAGGCATGGACTCAAGCTCGGAAATATTGAATCCATCGGACTCCATCTTAGATAGAACCTCTCGAGTAAATCCTAGCTTATACTCTTTCTCATTGTCCTTATCCTTAATTACAATGTACTTTGGACGTGCTTTCTTAACATTTGCCATCTCTATTCCTTTCTAATAATCTTTAGAGCATTGAGGTCATCTCAGGTGCAGTAGAAGCTGCAATGGAAACATTCATCTCCACAGCTTCATTGGTCTTAGAACCCTTGAGCGCAACGTCAAGCTGACCCTTGAATTTAAAGATTCCATTGTGTCCATCTGGCTCACCGCCGTCGGTTGCACCGAATACAACAGCAAATTCCTGATTTACCTTATTACGCATTGCACGTAGCTTCTGGAAATCTTCCTTAGTGTAATTTGCAGTGAACTCGAGGATGTCCATCTTCTGAATGCCAGGGATATTCTTCTGTACTGAGTCGGACAAAGTTGTTACGTCAATAGACTCAGGGGTTCCACCCATGTCAGGGAAATCCTTGATGTCAATGAGCTTCTCAAATGAACCCTTGCCATCATTCTTCTTGACCATGAGGAACGTGTTAATGGTTGAAATTGCCATTTTGTACCTTTCTAGTTATGAGCGACCTATTTAGTTATAGTTCCTTTACAGGTCGGTTTGTTGTCGATTTGACACTATCGACCTACCTCATAATCCTTTGTTACCATGGCACTCCATCCCGCACGAACTCGGTGGATTGTCTTGTCATAATTCGCAATTGCAAATATATTCTTACGAACAAATCCAATATCCTGCATAATTTCATCTATATCATTCAGCATGCAATATGCTTCATATCTGGAAATACCAGAATATGCATATGCTACAAATGAGACCTGTGCTGCATTCTCCACCGATCCACTGTCGCTCATATCACGTCGAACATAGTTATTATCCATGTAAAACTGAACAGCTGGTAATTTTGAATCACCCGAAATCTCGTCAGTCGTCATAAAACAATGTGGATGTCGCTTTTTCATCTCTTTCGAGACTTTATCAAATACTTGATATTCTGGATTAATCATTTAAAGCCCTCTTTACGGTTTCTGCAATATGTTGCCTAGCTTCGTTCGCTCCAGCTGCCATATATCCCGCACCATTCTGTCCAACCGTATGCACCCATTCACCGTCTTTGAAATAATTCCAACCTTTCTCACCATGTCCACTAGCTCCAATCACATAACCCATTTCAGCCATAGCTTTAGAGTCCAGTGGGTCACCGCTAGGTCGTCCGATTCCTGTACCAAACTCAACGAATGTCGCATAAGGTGAGTTCGTACTCACGACCGCATGATTTCTATGTTTCGTGGTTGTTATGCTACTTGCAAGGGTGCCTGTAGCATGTTTTACACGGACTTTTGCTGTATCCTCAGCAATTATGCTCAATTCATCTACAACAGTCTCAGGAACGCTCTCAAGTCGTTTTGCAACGGCTTCAATCTGTTGCTCCAACTCTTTCAATCCAGACTGTGACAAACTGATTTTGAGCTTCATTTAATTACCGCCTACGCTGAACAAAGCAACCGCTACGCTATTGAGTGAATGTGCTATCTTTACGACCTTATAAGCGTTTTTAAGCTCAAACTCACCATTAGCCTGTTTCTGTGGTGGCTCAGGTTGAACCCATACACGATCGTCAATGCTAAATGGCACATCCACTGCTCGGATCATACAGTTGTACGAAACATCTGTACCAAATGGTGAATCTTCAATACGACCATATGGTGGTGAGACGTTAAAGCGGGCTTTCGTAGGCTCAGTCCACGCACGTTTGTATTCACCTGTCTCATAGCCTTGATGCAGGATTGGTACCTGCTCATAGCTAGACCACCATACGGTTTGTGTGTTTCTGTCCATGCATCGCATTATCCGATGACCTTTCCTTTAGGTACAACTTGATTAAGTAGAGGGATTGGTACATCGATGCCCCAATTACCCCATACTCGGTCGATGCCGTTTTCCTTGTGTGCTACCTGTCCCTCAGCTCCACGTTTCGCTAAGAGAAATACAGCAATCTCGCATTGTAGGTAGTCATATCGAGGTTCAAAATCATCCTCGGTTAGCTCTTCTGTAGCGTATGGATTTCGCTTGTGAAGAATGCGAGACATCGCTATATCCAAATACACCGAGATGAGTTCATCACTCACCTCGGTGTCACCATATAACTTATTTACAAGCTGTATTTTGTCATTGCGGGTCAAAGACCTATGCCTGACAGGTTACAGCCATCATGCCTACGGTCTTGTGGTCACCAACGAGCTTCCAGTTAGCCTTATTGAAGAGCTGAGCGTTGGTTGCTGATGCGGTGTATCCACTCTTAGGCTTGATGAAGTTGAATCCGTATGGATGGATAGCCTGACGACGACGGGTGATGAGCATGTTCATACCACCGTTCTTTACAGGATCACGATCAAGCTCAACAGGGGTGGTTACAGGTGCAGAAGCATGACCAATAGCTCCACGGGTCAAAAGGTAGGTGGTGTACTCATTTGGTGCACCCTCTTCACCCTGAACTACAGGTACGCTATCGTCGATGATTACAGTCATGCCATCGATGTCTGCAATGTTAGACTTGCGCTCAATACCCTGTGGATCAGTGTACTTGCGATACTCGAGCAATTGGAGATTTGCGAGCTTGCGAGCAACCCTAGAGTGCATGATAGCCATAGTGATAAACTCAGCATTCTCTCCGAATACCTCAGTCTTAGCATCTCCAAGTACGGTAGCATCAATCATTTCGCCTGTATTGATAACGTGTGATGCCATATCACCATTTTCAAGACATGCCTGAACGATTCCACGAAGTACCTTCTGGTCGTCACGTGCCCAATATCCCTGTACCTGCTTAGCAATCTCAACCATTGGATTTGCACCTGAGTTGTAATTCTTAACGAACTCATTCTCAATCCATCCACGGCTACGTCCGTATACGATACCAGTCTGAGTGTGTCCATCGAGAGTATCGAACTGAATGTCAGTCTTACCATCGTAGTTGGTCGCATCAGTCTGAGTGAGATTGTTATAGAATGGAGTGGTGAATGTGTCAGATCCATTAGAGATCATGCGTGCAATTTCACCATCTTCAACCATTACTCCACTCTCAAGCCAGCGAGTGTGGGTGAGGTTTGGAGTATTCTTCCAAGTGGTGTTAAAGATTTCCTCGTCAAAAGGAAAATTAAGATACATACCAGCCATGTTTTATCCTTTACTGTTCTAGCGTATCCAGGATTTCTGGATTTTTCTCTTTCATTTCGAGCTGCTGTTCATATGGGAGATTCAAGAAATCAGTTATAGTCCTGACCTCAGAACCCTGCTCACCGTCTGGTGGAGCTGGAGTATTCTTGAGTAGTTGCTCTCTAAGAGATTTCTCAGTCGCTGCAAGTCGTGATGACATAACATCTACGATTGCTTGACTCTTAGCCTTTGTCAGCTCACTATCCTCAGTCACTACACTATCGAGTAGCGGTGTGTATTCATCTTCACTCAGACCAGCTGATACGAAGATCTCACGAGCTTCAACACGAGCCATCTTACTTAGATAGTCACGCTTTGCAGCTTCTGCTTCACGAATAGTTGCATCGAGTCTTTCTTGGTCGCTCATTTTCTCATTCTTCAATGCCTGTAGCTCAGATTCCTGTTCTGCAAATACCTCGAGTTGTGCGTTAAGTTCTGAGATCTTACTCTTGAATGAACCAATATCATTGGTATGTAGACCCAAAAGCCTATCTACAATATCTTCGGTTGCATTTTCACCAAGAATCTCTTTAACCTGTGCTCTACTCATTCCCATAGTTACTCCTAACGTTGTACTTTGTTATCGCTGTTTGGTTCAGCATTACCGTTTGTGACTCTATCGGGGTCACTACCATTTATGGTCTCAGTCATATTAAGACTGTGATCAACATTGTTCTGTTGCTCTTCGACATAAGCCTTACTCATTGCGTATGCTTCTTCTGGATCATTGAACATACCGCAATAGATATGTGCGAGCTTAGGATGTACCTGTCCTGTACCAAGCATGGTGGTCAACACCTGTGCTTTGGATTGGATTGCTTCGTAATTGCGACGTGTGAACTTGATTTCGAGCTTACTAGGGTCAATTTCTGTGCCATCTGTAATGTTGATAATCTGTAATACGACAGTCAAAAAGCGCTGTTCGGATTGTTTGAACATCAACTCTTCTGCTTTAGCACGTGTCTCAGCCAAACTCCAGCCATCACGCATCATAACCGCAACACCAGTGTCGCTGGTTGATGCTCCACCGCCCTGGTTGATAGGCATGCCTACAATCAGCATGACAGTGCGATATAGGTGGTCTACAAGTGTTTGAGTCTCACCTTGTGATAGCTCACTCGTTAGGATCTCAACAGTTGCTTTTTGTCCCTCAGTAGAGCTGATTTGAATGGCTCCAAGCTCACGCATCTTCGCAAATTCTTCGCTGTCAATCTCGACATTGGTGAGCACCATGAGAGCCTGAATGAACTGCTCGATACCATCTACTCGGTTGGATTCAACGGTATTAATGGCATCCAATAGCGGTATAACCTGCTCAAATGAACCCATACGAGATGAATTTGCTGGATACTCGATGATAGGAATTGCACCCAATGTATGAGGATATGTACGAACCACTTTGTCATTCTTAATTTCAAAGTACATGTCATTCGTATAACATGCGTAAACAGTTGTATCCTCGAGGTCATCATTGATGCAGGTGACCGCCATAATAGGCTTTTGGAATACGTCAGCTGAGTAAACAACAAAGGTGTATCGTGGATCGAGTGTAGATATGCTTAGTGGAGCATTTTTATCTTCTGGATTTGGTAGAACCATACGATAGGATGTGCCACAGATCTCAAACCACTCAACTAGCTCATAGTCAGCTGTAGCCTTATTTGAGCACAGCATGATTTCATTAAGTCGCTTGATGTTTTCTGTATCACTCTCACGCTCAGCTGCATCACCGCCAGTGCGAGTTGTATAGACAACAGGCTCACCGACTAGATAGCCAGTTTTGAACGTAACGATTTCATCTGCATGGTTTTCTACGATGTAGTTACAGATTTCCTCACGGATTTCTTTTTCACGATAAAGAATAGGCTGAATCCCACGATAGTAGTTGAGTAGGTAATCAATATCGCTTTGATTTTGATAATGGGAGTGTTCAGCTCTTTTGAGCACAGCAACCACATTGGATGCTGTGATAGTTTTTGCACGAGTTAAGATTTTCTTCCTACCCGTCAACACTCTAGGTGTTTTTGGTTGTTTTAGAGTCAATCTATCTCACCTTATCTATATAAAATGACACCGCTCACCAGGGATTGGAGATGAGCGGTGCACTCACACGAACGGAGACGGCA
>RCNH01000402.1_pt1 | contig 18560 bp, 15 predicted proteins | sample 2041161 | NCBI WGS metagenome assembly RCNH01 (sample SAMN09708215, study PRJNA481090) | Feces metagenome, whole genome shotgun sequencing project. | biome: feces | host: Leptonychotes weddellii | place: Antarctica: Sion Island | collected 2010-03-01 | reverse complement strand
TCCCTCTGCCGTGAGGTAGATAATCTCTTTTCCCATATGCTAAAAACAAAAAAATAAGAATCCCAACCTCGGAAAAGGCTGGAACCCTGATTTGATAACAAAAGCAAAGATAAAGACTAAATTCCGAATTTCCAAATATTTTGCTCGTGACTTTGCCCTTTGAGACGATGGCGGCGGGGCATAATTCCCGTGTCGGCGGAAGCAATGTCGGAATGTCCGATCCCGGAGGCGGGAAATGTTCCGAAAAAGGCTGTCCGGAGAGGGACGATTTGCGGAAAAGGTCGTTCGTTCTTGTCCGCCCGCGTGATGCCTGCCGTCTTTCCCGCATCTCCTGTTTTGCCTGCCTGTATCTGTTTTTTTCCGCCATATCGAATCCTGCTCCGCTCTCCGAAATTTCGCGCCTCCCTGCCGCCCCGTTCTCCTCCTTCCTCCGCCGGAAGTTTCCGAAAAACTGCCGGGAAAAACCTTTTCACCCTTCGTTTTTCCCCGCAAACCGTCCTCTGCCCTCCGAAAACCCCGAAAACAGAAGGCAAACTGCATTTTTGAATGCCCGGCGCATACCGATTTTTTTTGTAAATCGTTATTTTATATGTAACTTTGCGCGATAACGCGCCATTGATCAATGACGTAAACCGATAAGCAATGAAGCGACACCTCATATACGCCTTGTGCGCAGCCTTTTCGATGATCCTGCTCAGCAGTTGCGGCGGCGTCACGACCATACTCCGATCAAAGGATTCGGAGCAGATTTACCAGAAAGCTCTGGAGTATTACCACAAAGAGAAATGGCTGCGTGCCTCGACCCTGTTCGAGGGAGCCCAGCCCTATTATATCGGCTCGCAACGCGAGGACAGCATCGCGTTCTTCAATGCGCGTTGCAAGTTCAAGAACCGCGATTACGAATCGGCAGCCCTTCTGTTCGACGATTTCCGCCACAGTTTCGGGCGCAGCGTCTTTATCGAGGATGCCGAGGGTATGTTTGCCCTGTGCTACTACTACCTCGCACCGGGCCCCACGCGCGACCAGACGATGACGGGGCACGCCTTGAAGGCGGTCAATGAGTTTATGTCGCGTTACCCGAACAGCGACAAACTGGAAAAATTCGCCCGGATCGACCGCGAACTCACCGAACGGCTCTACGAGAAGAGTTTCCTGAATGCCTACACCTACTACAAGATCGGCCGCTACAAATCGGCGATCCGTGCGTTGAAAAATTCACTGAAGATGTATCCTGAGTCGCACCACCGCGAACAGATCATGTATCTGATCGTGGATTCGAGTTACCGCTTCGCCAGCAATTCGATTGCCGAGAAGCAGACCGACCGCTACTTGGCGATGCTGGATTCCTACCTGTCGTTCAAGGAGGAGTATCCCGAATCGAAATACACGAAGGATGTGGAGCGTATGGCCAAACAGGCACGCGACTTCCTCGCCCGCAAGAACAAAGCAGAGAAAAAATAATTTATCGATTAGATTTAAGATAATGGAAATCAAGAAAAACATTCCCAACAACACCGTAACCCGCAAGCTGATTGATTTCGAGCAGCCCACCGGTAATGTTTACGAGTCGGTTAATATCATTGCACGCCGTGCAAATCAGATCTCGACGGAACTCAAAAACGAGTTGAACAAGAAATTGGCCGATTTCTCTTCGCCCACGGATAATCTTGAGGAGACGTTCGAGAACCGCGAGCAGATCGAGATTTCGCGTTACTACGAGCGTCTGCCGAAACCCGTGATCATTGCCACCGAGGAGTTCCTCGACAATGAACTTGAGTGGAAGATTGCCGAAGAGAACAAGAAGGAGTAGTCTTCATGGCACAAAAGGAGTTGGAAAACCTCGGAGGACGTCACATCCTGCTGGGGGTCACGGGGAGCATTGCGGCCTATAAGGCGGCACTCCTGTGCCGTCTGCTGGTGACTGCGGGAGCGGAGGTGAAGGTCGTGATGACCCCTCTGGCCAAACAGTTCATCACGCCGCTTACGATGGCCACTCTGTCGAAGAATCCCATTTTGGTGGATTTCTTCAATCCCGAAAACGGGGAGTGGAACTCGCATGTGAAACTGGGCGTGTGGGCTGATTGCATGCTCATCGCTCCCGCCACGGCAAATACGCTGGCCAAGATGGTGTCGGGTATTGCCGACAATCTCCTTTTGACCTCTTATCTTTCGGCGCGTTGCCCCGTGGTCGTGGCTCCTGCCATGGACCTCGACATGTATGCCCATCCGGCGACGCAGCAAAACCTTGCGACCCTTCTCAAGCGTGGCGTTTATGTAGCAGAGCCGGGCGAGGGCGAATTGGCCAGCGGACTTTCGGGCAAAGGACGCATGGCCGAACCCGAAGAGATCGCCCGTTTCGTGGACGACCTCCTTTCCGAAAAAAAAAAGAGCCTCGAAGGGAAACACTTCGTGGTGACGGCCGGTGCCACCATCGAGCCGATTGATCCCGTACGCTTCATTTCGAACCACTCGTCGGGCAAGATGGGCTATGCCCTTGCCACGGAGTTGGCGCGACGCGGAGCGCGGGTCTCGCTCGTAAGCGGACGCACCGCTTTGGAATGCCCCCGCGGCGTGGATCGGATCGACGTGCTGTCGGCCGAAGAGATGTACCGTGCGGCGGTGGAGGCATTTGCCACGGCCGACGGTGCCATCATGTGTGCCGCCGTGGCGGATTATACCCCCAAACAGGTTGCCGATCGCAAACTCAAGAAGGGCGACGGCGAACTGAACATCGAACTGAAGCGGACACGCGACATTGCCGCCGAATTGGGCGCGCACAAGAACGGCCGTCTTCTGGTGGGCTTTGCGCTGGAGACCCACGACGAGGAACTCCACGCCGAAGCCAAACTTCAAAAGAAAAATTTCGATTTCATCGTGCTGAATTCCCTGCGTGATGCCGGAGCGGGTTTTCGCGGCGATACCAATAAGGTGTCGCTCATAGACCGTACGGGACGCGAGGATCTGCCTCTCATGACAAAAAGCGAGGTGGCAGGGCGCATCATCGACAAACTGGAGACTTTCCTTTAAAAAATCATCGCCATGCTGAAACGACTCTCGGTTGAGAACTATGCGTTGATTGACCGTCTGGAACTGGAACTCGATGCCCGTCTGAACATCATTACGGGTGAGACCGGTGCCGGCAAATCAATCCTTTTGGGTGCGCTCGGCCTGCTGCTGGGTGTCAAGAACGACGGTACTGCCATGAAAAACGCCACACAAAACTGTCGTGTGGAGGGTACGTTTGCACTGGACGGACTGGATCTGGAGGCATTCTTCGAGGGAAACGATCTGGAGTATGCTCCCGAAACCATCCTCACGCGCATCATCACCCCGTCGGGCAAGAGCCGTGCGTTTGTCAATGACATCCCCGTCAATCTGCAACAGATGCGCGATCTGGGGCAGCGTCTGGTCGATATTCATTCGCAACATCAGAACCTGATTCTTTCGTCGGAGGAGTTCCGTTGCCACGCCCTCGATACGGTGGCGGGCAATGCCGATCTTCTGGCACGTTACCACACCCGTTATGCCGAGATGCAGCGTCTGAGCCGTCACCTTTCGGAACTGCGCGAGGAGGCCGCCGCCGCACACCGCGACGAGGAGTGGTTGCGTTATCAGTCGGAGGAACTTTCGGCGGCGAATCTGCGATTGGGCGAACAGGTGCAGATCGAGGAGGAACTTGCCATTCTGGAGAATGCCGACCGCATCGGGGAGGCGTTCGCCACACTGACCCATGCGCTGGATGCCGACGAGGAGGGAATCCTCTCGCGCCTGCGCTCTTCGGAACACGACCTGCAACACATCGGCGAGAAATATCCCGCAGCGGGCGAATATGCCGAGCGTTTAAGAAGTGTAATCGAGGAATTGAAAGACATAAACGTATCGGTTTCCGCCGATGCAATGCGTATTGATGCCGATCCGGAGCGACTGACGAAACTCTCGTCGCGTCTGGACACGTTGCTCTCCCTGCAACAGAAACACCGCGTGGCAGGCGAGGCGGAATTGATCGAAGTAAGGGATCAATACACCGCCAAACTCTCGATGCTGACCCACGGCGATGAGCAGATCACCGCCACGGAGAACGCCTTGCGTAAAGCCGAGGCCGAGGCTCGGACTTTGGCGGACAAACTCCGCGCCGCCCGCAAAAAGGCGGCTCCCGCCTTTGCACGGGAAATTCTTCGCACATTGGTACAGTTGGGGATGCCCGACACGGTGTTTGAGATTGCACTCAATCCGCTGGAATCGCTTTCGGCAACGGGCGGCGACGGGGTGGAGTACCTCTTCTCGGCGAACAAGAACCGCGCACCGATGCCCGTGGGTAAGATCGCATCGGGCGGAGAGTTGTCGCGTGTGATGTTGGCGTTGAAGGCACTTTTGGCAACGCGCATGCAACTGCCCACGATTCTCTTCGATGAGATTGACACGGGGGTGTCGGGTCGCATTGCCGATGCCATGGGCGAGATCATGTCGCGTCTGTCGGAGACGATGCAGGTGGTCGATATTACCCATCTGCCGCAGGTCGCCTCGAAGGGTACGGCTCATTTCGTGGTCTATAAGCAGGAGGGGCATACCGACATTACGCGCCTTACGGATGAGGAACGCACGACCGAGATCGCCAAGATGTTGTCGGGCAGTACGATCACCGAGGCTGCCGTGGCACAGGCGAAAATCCTTTTGGGCAAGCAGTAATCCGATACCTATATAATATAAAAGGGAGTGAATCTTCAGTGATTCACTCCCTTTTTTATGGGTTTGCGGGTCTATCGTTCCAGCACGACACTCACACGTTCGAGTTTGCCTCCCAGCGGAGGTGCAAGTTTCGATACGCGGATGCGGATGTGGTTGATCTGAGGGAATCGGGCATACAACGCCTCGATGATGTTCATCGCCACGCGCTCGATGGTGCGCTGTTTGATCTTCATCACCTCGCGAACCGATTCATAGACCGTCAGATAGTTTACGGCCTTCTCCACACAGTCCTCTTCGGCCACGACACCCAATTCGGTGGTCAGTTCCAAATCGACCGTGAAACGGTTGCCGACCTGTCGCTCCAAATCGTAACAGCCGTGGTAGGCACGGAACTCCATGCGATCCAGTTCAATCTTGTACTCCATGATCCTTCGTGTTTTGCTGAAACCTTTGTCCGTCTTACTCGGCAATGACCAGATAGTAGTTCTTCTTGCCCTTCTGAACGAGGATGTATTTGCCGTCGATCAGATCCTCTTCGGTAACGGAGCGTGCGGGATCGGTGACTTTCTCCTTGTTGATCGAAAGACCGCCGCCCTGTACCATCTTGCGGCACTCGCCCTTCGACGAGAAGATCCGGGTCTGCACGGCGCAGAAGTCGAGGAACGCCTCACCCAGCGAGGATTTCTCCACGTGGAACTGGGGAACACCCTCGAATACCTGAAGAAGGGTCTGCTCGTCCAAATGTTTCAAAGCCTCCGAAGTGGCATTGCCGAACAGGATGTTCGATGCCTCGACGGCCTTCTCGTACTCCTCGCGCGAGTGGATCATGACGGTGACCTCCTCGGCCAGACGCTTCTGCAACAGACGCAGGTGGGGTGCCTGGCGGTGCTCGGCGATCAGGTTCTCGATCGTTTCGCGGTCGAGCAGCGTGAAGATCTTGATGTAACGCTCGGCATCCTCGTCGCTGACGTTCAACCAGAACTGGTAGAACTTGTAGGGCGAGGTGTAGCAGGGATCCAACCATACGTTACCGCTCTCGGTCTTGCCGAACTTCGTTCCGTCGGCCTTCGTGATCAGCGGGCAGGTGATGGCGTAGGCCTCTTTACCCAACTTGCGGCGGATCAACTCCGTACCTGTGGTGATGTTGCCCCATTGGTCGGCACCGCCCAACTGAATCTTGCAGTTCATCGCCTCGTAGAGGTGCATGAAGTCGTAACCCTGAACCAACTGGTAGGTAAATTCGGTGAATGACATACCGTCACCCTCACCATTGAAACGCTTCTTGACCGAATCTTTGGCCATCATGTAATTGACGGTGATCAGTTTGCCGATGTCGCGGATGAAATCAAGGAACGAGAACTCCTTCATCCAGTCGTAGTTATTGACCATGACGGCGGCGTTGGGCGCATCCGACTCGAAGTCGAGCAGTTTGGCAAGTTGGCGTTTGATGGCTTCCTGATTGTGGCGCAGGGTCTTCTCGTCGAGCAGGTTACGCTCCTGCGATTTGCCCGAAGGGTCGCCGATCATACCCGTTGCACCGCCCACCAAAGCCACGGGACGGTGGCCGCACAACTGGAAGTGTTTGAGGATCATCACGCTCACCAAGTGACCGATGTGCAGTGAATCGGCCGTGGGGTCGATACCCACATACGCCGTAGTCATCTCTTTTTCAAGTTGTTCCTTGGCTCCGGGCATGATCGTGTGGATCATACCGCGCCACTCCAATTCTTCGATAAAATTCTTAGTTGCCATTTATATAACTGTTTTTTCGTTTTCAAATTTGTTTTTCCCTATTCGGGATTCAGATCGAGGGTTTTGCAAAAATCGCCCAATTCGGAGTTTTTGTCGGACAGGTATTTCAACCGATCCTCCAATTTTATGGGGCGCGATGCACGGATCTTTTCATTGACCTTCACCTCCAAATCGAGTACACCGTTGATTCCGGCGACCTCGGCGAAACTGCGCAACATCGAATTGCGTGTACGCATCATCTCGTCGTGGAGTTCCGTTGTCGGGACGCTTACCGTGATGCGGTTGCCGTCGATCTTCATCAACTCGAATGCCGCCAGAAAACGCGGACGGCGTGTCTGGATCAACTCCATCAACTTCGGGCGTGCCTCGTCGAGTTTGCGTGCCGACTCGGGGTCGGTCACTGCGCCCGATGTCGCAACGGGTTGTCCCTCGGCATCGGTTTTCGCAGACGGGGTGTCCTGTTTGGCCTCGGCAATCAGTTCCGTGAGCGAAGTGCCGAAAAGCGAACTTGCCGCTTTGGGTTTGCGACCGCGGGCGGGTTTCGGTTCGGGCGTTGCCACGGGTTCTGCGACGGGTGCGGGAGCAACCTCGGAAACGGATGTATGTCCGGTCGTCACGGGAGCGGTCTTTTCGACAGGTGCCGCAACCTTTTCAGGCTCTGCGGGCATTGGTGTCGTTGTTGTCGGCTTTCCCGCGGGTTTTACTTCGGCAGGTTGCGCAACAGGCGTATCGTTATGCACGGGTTCGGCGGATGCAATGTCCTTCGTGATGCGTACCGAGATCGAAGGCTTTACCGCGGGACGGGGCTCTGCGCTTACGGCTTTGGGTGCCGTTTGTGGTGCGGAAGCGGCACTTGCGGGGCGCGGAGCCGTTTGTGGTGCGGAAGCCGGGGGCGGTGCGGATGTCGGACGGACGGGCTGCTGCGGTCGTGCTGCCTTGGGGGCGGCGGGATCGGGCAGCGGTGCGTCAATCGAAAAGAGCGGGTTTACCTCATTTTTTTTTTGACCCAGACCTGCAATCTTCATCAGACCCAGTTCAACGAGCAGTCGTCGGTTGGACGACTGACGGATCCTACCGTCGAGTTCCGTGAGAATTGAAATCGCTCCGAACAGGAACCCGGCAGTGCAGGCGCTTGCCTGCGTCCGGTATCGCTCCATGAGCGTGCCGGTCATTTCGATGAGTTTGAGCGTATTGACATCCTGCGCCATCAACAGATCGCGCATGTGGCGGTTCAGACCCGCCATAAAGATCTGATCGGAAAATCCACGTGAAAGCACATCGTCGAATGCCACCAGAGCATCGACATAACGTCCTTCGACCAACATCCGGGTGATGTCGAAGTAGGTGTCGTAATCCAGCACGTTGAGCGTGCGGGCTACATTTTTGTATTCGAGGGTCGTTCCGCAGAACGAAACCGCCTTGTCGAACATCGAAAGGGCATCGCGCATGCCTCCGTCGGCTTTCTGCGCAATGAGGTTCAGCGACTCTTCGTCGGATGTAATGCCCTCCTTGCGGGCAATCTCACCCAGATAGCCGACCACATCCTCCACACGGATGCGGTTGAAGTCGTAGATCTGACAACGCGACAGGATTGTGGGGATGATTTTGTGTTTCTCGGTGGTGGCGAGGATGAATACGGCGTGGGCAGGGGGTTCTTCGAGTGTTTTCAGAAAGGCGTTGAAGGCGTTCGACGAAAGCATGTGTACCTCGTCGATGATGAACACCGAGTAACGTCCCGACTGGGGAAGAATACGCACCTGCTCGATGAGCGTGCGGATGTCCTCGACCGAGTTGTTCGAGGCGGCATCGAGTTCGTGGATGTTGAGCGAGCGACCCTCGTTGAAGGCACGGCACGATTCGCATTCGTTGCAGGCCTCGGCTCCTGCGGGGTGCATGCAGTTGATGGCCTTGGCAAAAATACGGGCACAGGTTGTTTTGCCCACTCCGCGGGGGCCGCAGAACAGGTACGCATGAGCCAACTGTCCGCGCTCGATGGCATTGCGGAGCGTGGAAGTGATGTGCTGCTGACCGACAACCGACGAAAAGGTTGCGGGGCGGTATTTGCGTGCGCTGACGATGAAATCACTCATAATGGTCACAAAGATACACATAATGAATGAATTTGGAAATAACACGCCCGCGTTTTTCACGGAAGCGGTCACTTTGTCCGCGGATGGCAGGAGGCGAGTGACAATTTGTGACAAAAATTGACAATCCCGTGACATGATGTCCGCCTTGAAGGTTTGGCAGGGGATTTGCTGGAAGAAGAGTGAAATTTGAAACTTTTAAAAGATTAAAACCATGAATATCAACACACTTACCGTAAAAGCGCAGGAAGCCTTGCAGGCATCGCTTCTTGTAGCCCGTGAGCGCGGACAGCAGGCTGTCGAACCGCTCCACCTGTTGAGCGTCTTGATTCGTGAAGACGACTCGCTTCCGTCCTTCTTGTTGGGACGAACGGGTGTTGATGTCCGCCGCCTGCGTGAAGAGGTCGATCGCACAGTCGGCTCTCTGCCGAGAGTCGAGGGTGCGGGCGAGCAGTTCTTCTCGCAGCCGTTGTCTTTGGTGGTACAGCGCGGTGTGGACTTCACCCGTAAATTTAACGATAAATATGCGTCGGTCGAGCACCTGTTGCTCGGGCTGATTGCCGAACGCGGCCGTGCGGCCGATCTTTTGAAGCAGCACGGAGCCACGGAACGCGAACTTGTCGAGGCGATCACCACCTTCCGTAAGGGTTCGACGATTGATTCGCCGACCGCCGAGAAGGAGTTCGATGCTTTGGGCAAATACGCCGTCAATCTGAACGAGCAGGCGCGTTCGGGCAAACTCGACCCCGTGATCGGGCGTGACGAGGAGATCCGTCGTGTGCTTCAGATCCTGTCGCGCCGCACGAAGAACAACCCGATTCTGGTCGGTGAGGCGGGTGTTGGAAAGACCGCCATCGCCGAGGGTATCGCCCACCGTATTGTCGATGGGGATGTGCCCGAAAACCTGAAATCGAAGGTCATCTATTCGCTGGATATGGGTGCGCTGATTGCCGGTGCGAAGTATCAGGGCGAATTCGAGGAGCGACTGAAGGCCGTCGTGCAGGAGGTCGTGTCGAGTGACGGCGAGATCCTTCTGTTCATCGATGAGATCCACACGCTGGTCGGTGCGGGCAAATCGTCGGGTGCGATGGATGCCGCAAACATCCTCAAACCTGCCCTTGCACGTGGTGATCTGCGTACGATCGGTGCCACGACCCTCGACGAATATCAGAAATATTTCGAACAGGACAAGGCTCTGGAGCGTCGTTTCCAGAAGGTGATGGTCGATGAACCCTCGAAGGAGGATGCCGTGTCGATCCTGCGCGGATTGAAGGAGCGTTACGAGAACCACCATCAGGTGCGTATCCGCGACGAGGCGATTGTGGCTGCCGTCGAACTTTCGATGCGTTACATCACCTCGCGATTCCTGCCCGACAAGGCCATTGACCTTGTGGATGAGGCCGCCGCCCGCCTTCGTCTGGAGATGAACTCCGTGCCGGAGGAGATCGACGACTTGGATCGCAAGGTGCGTCAGTTGGAGATCGAGCGCGAGGCGATCCGTCGTGAGAAGGACGAGGAGCGTGTGGCGAAACTCACGCAGGAAATCGAGGAGTTGCGTGCGAAGGATTCGGCGATGCGTGCCAAATGGCAGGGGCAGCGCGACATTCTGAAGAAGATCCAGCAGGAGAAGGATCAGATCGAGCAACTCAGGATCGAGGCACACGATGCCGAGCGTCAGGGCGATTACGGACGGGTCGCCGAGATCCGTTACGGAAAGATTCGGACTGCCGAACAGCATATCGCCCAACTCAAGGAGCAGAACAAGGCGGCATCGGCCAACGGTGCGATGATCAAGGAGGAGGTCGATGCGCAGGATATTGCCGAGGTGATTTCGCGTTGGACGGGCATCCCCGTACAGCGTATGCTGGCCTCCGAGCGCGAGAAACTGCTCCACATGGAACAGGAACTCCACAAACGTGTCGTCGGACAGGACGGAGCCATCACGGCGATTGCCAATGCCGTGCGCCGTTCGCGTGCCGGACTGAACGACCCGCGTAAGCCGATCGGATCGTTCATCTTCCTCGGTACGACGGGTGTCGGTAAGACCGAATTGGCGAAGGCACTGGCCGAATTTCTGTTTAACGACGACTCGATGATGACGCGTATTGATATGAGCGAATATCAGGAACGTCACTCGGTGTCACGACTGGTCGGAGCACCTCCCGGATATGTCGGTTACGACGAGGGCGGACAACTGACCGAAGCCGTGCGGCGCAAGCCCTATTCGGTCGTGCTGCTCGACGAGATCGAGAAGGCACACCCCGATGTGTTCAACATCCTGTTGCAGGTGCTGGATGACGGTCGTCTGACCGACAACAAGGGGCGCACGGTCGATTTCCGCAATACGATCATCATCATGACCTCGAACATGGGTTCGCACCTGATTCAGGAGCACTTCGCCAAGGCATTCGACGGCGAGCGTGTCTCGGAAGAGGAGGTCGAGCGCACCCGTCAGGATGTGGTCGAGTTGCTCAAGCAGCAGTTGAAACCCGAATTTCTGAACCGTATCGACGAAATCGTGATGTTCGAGCCGCTGACGCGCGAGCAGATCGAGCAGATTGTCGATATTCAGATGGGCGTCATGAAGGGCATGCTCCGGGAGAACGGCATCGAGATGGAATACACCGATGCGGCACGTCGTTGGGTGGCCGATGCGGGATTCGATCCGTTGTTCGGTGCGCGTCCCGTCAAGCGTACGATCCAGCGCACGATCGTCAATGAACTTTCGAAGCGAATCCTTGCGGGTGAGGTCGATCGTTCACGCCCGATTCGGATCGACGCTCGTGGCGAAGGCTTGAAATTTGAAAACTAATGATTTGATTATTTGATCGTTTGTAGTGAAGGAGGCGTTTCCCTAAAAGGGAAAACGCCTCCTTTTTTATAATCCCCGGCGGGCGATTTTCCACGCCAGCCAATTATAGACCTGCATCAGACGCGGTCGCCACGAGGCGGGCAGGCGGTTCAGCCAGATGATTTTGCGGAGTGTGGAGCGATATACCCGCGTATAAGCGAAAAAGCGGGCGGTGCGGGCGGAATCCTCCGTCCCTCCCTTGATGCAGATGACAAGTGCTTTCCCCAAGGCGGCGCGGGCGACAAATTCGCGGTCGGCATCGGATGCCGCAGGGTCGTAGAGTTCCTCGAACGAGTGGGCGCAATGTTCGGGCGTATAAATTGAGGCGGAGCGGTTGGAGGCTTCGCGCGAATAATCGACTTCGGGGACAGGAGAAAAGCAGACCTTGTAACGGCGGGCGATCCGAATCCACATGTAAAGATCTTCGCCGATCTTCATGCCTTCGGGGAAAAATCCCACGGTGTCGAAAACCCGTTTCGGGATGCAACTTGTCGAGGGGATGGCGATGTAGCGGTGTGCCGATTCTCGGAAGAAATCCCCGACGATTCCCCGCTCTGTGGGGCAGGGGGCGGGGGTGAGTCCTTCGCGGCTGCGGATGTTGAATCCCGTGGCGTAAAGCCCGCAATCGGGGAACTCCTCGATCAGAGAGACGATCTCACCGAGGAAATCGGGATGCCATCGGTCGTCGGCATCAAGCAGGGCGATGTAATCTCCTGCGGCTTCGCAGATGGCGCGGTTGCGGGCGGCGCAAACGCCTCCGTTCTTCTGGCGGATGATGCGGATCAGGGGCGAGTGCACCGAGGCGGCACGCTCCGCACTGCGGTCGGTCGAGCCGTCATCGACCACGAGGATCTCGACGGGCGCAAACGACTGCGCCACAGCCGATCGAAGCGTGGTTTCGATCTCGGATTCCTTGTTGTAAAGGGGTATGACAACCGATATGCGGGGACGGGACATGAATTGTGGGTTTAGTTGCGAAGGTATCGGTTTTTTGCTACATTTGCAAATAAAAGGCTTTACGATGAAGGCAACCCGAACGATTCTTGATTTCTGCGCAAACACGGGACGCACGCTGTTTTACTTTGCGGTGATGGCCGTGAAGGAGAATTTCCGCAACTACATCTCGCGGGCGGGTGCGGGCATCACCCTCCGCGACGGGGTCGTGGTGTTGGGAAACGGCCCGTCGCTGCGCGAGGATCTGCCACGGCTTCTGGAGCGCGGCGAACACCTCAAGAAGGATTTTATGGCGGTGAATTACTTTGCCGAGGACGATCGCTTCGCGGAGGTGAAACCGGCCTGCTATGTGCTGTCCGATCCGATGTTTTTCCGTCGGAGCGGTTTCCGGGAGCGGGTGGACGGACTGTACCGCCTCTTGAACGAGCGCGTCACTTGGCCGATGACCCTCTATGTGCAGTACTACAATCCCGAACGGTTCGATTACCGCCGCGTGTTGCCCAATCGCAACATCCGCATCGTGCCGTTTCACTCGCAGGTTTATCACGGATTCCGTCGTCTGGAGTTCTGGTTGTTCCGCCACGGATTGGGTAGTGCCAACTACGGCACGGTGGTGCAGAATTGTGTGTATATTGCCCTGCTGTTGGGTTACAAGCAGGTGGAACTTTTCGGTGTGGATCACACGCTGTTGGAGGGTTTGTGTGTCGATGAGAAGAATCGTCTCTGCCGTCGCGTGGTGCATTACTACGACGACCGACCTGCCGAGGTGAAGCCCATTTGTCAGAATGTGCCCCCCGTGCCCTATACCATGTCGGTTTATCTGGCGGAATTGGCGGAGTTGTTTCGCGGGCATGAGATTCTGAACGATTACGCCCGCTCCGTCGGGGCGCGGATCATCAACCGCACACGCGGGTCGATGATTGATGCCTACGAGCGCGAACCTTTGGCATAAAAAATCCCCGTTCCATGTGGAGCGGGGATTTTCTGTGTCTGTATGCAGGTTATTCGACCGAGGGAGTGCAACAATGCTCGCCCTTTTGTTCGAGTTCGAGGGTGGCGTGGCAGATGTTGTGCGTGTGGAGATACTCCTTGACCGCTTCCTTGATTTCGTGTTGGCGGAGGATGTCCTCCACAACGACATGTGCCGTCAGCGCATTCTCCGTGGTGCTGATTGCCCATACATGGATGTGATGCACTCCGCAGATTCCCTCCATCTTGCGGAGGTTCTCTTCCAGTTCCTTCAAATCAATGCCGTCGGGAACGCCGTCCAATGCCAGACGAAGACTGTCGCGCAGGAGAGACCAAACCGACAGGAGGATCATCAGTGCAACGCACAGTCCGATGACGGGGTCGAGCCAGATCCAGTTCGTGAAGTAGATCAAAATACCCGAAATCACCACACCGACCGACACCAGCGTATCGGCGGCCATGTGGAGGTAGGCACCTTTCACGTTGAGGTCGTGGTCCTTGTCCTTCAGGAAGAGCCATGCGGTGATGCCGTTGATCACGATGCCGACACCCGCCGTCCATGCCACGGCTCCGCCCTCGATGTTTACGGGGGTATAGAGGCGCATGATGCTCTCGTAGATGATGATGCCGACGGCACCCAGCAGCAGCAGCGAATTGGCCAGCGAGATCAGTATGGTGCTTTTGCGGAAGCCGTAGGTGTAGTGTTGCGATCCGTGGATCTGTGCCAGACGGAATCCGAACATGGCCAAGATCAGCGAAGCGACATCCGAAAGGTTGTGTCCCGCATCGGACAGCAAGCCCATCGAGTTGTAGATGATGCCCACCCCAAATTCGACCGTTACAAATGCGGTGTTGAGCAGGATCCCGATGATAAAGGCACGATTGAGCGTGTCGGCACCCGAAGGCAGGTGGTGATGATGGTGGTGATGTTCCATGGCGAAAAAATTATTTGTTCCCCGAATTTACCGATTCATTGAGCGTTTCGCTGATCTCCGACAATTCGACCAGTTTGTTCACGATGGCGTAGATCGTAAGACCGGCGGCCGAGTGGATTTGCAGTTTGGCGGCAATATTGCGGCGGTGGGTGATGACCGTGTGGGTTGAGATGCACAACTCGTCGGCGATCTGCTTGTTCGTCAGACCCTTCACGACATAGATGATGATCTCGCGTTCGCGTGCCGACAGGGCCTCCTGTTTCGGCTCGCCGCCACCTTTCGACACCAGTCGCTCTACTGCCGGAATGAAAATCTCGTTTTCGACCGCATTGTGCGATCCGAGTTCGTGCTCGCAGGTGAAAATATCGAACAACACGCCGTTCAGTTCGTTGGTGCCTCCCGACGGATAATATTTGATGATGATGTTTTTCAATTCGCGCAGACGGTTCTCCACATTGTCGTGGTGACGGCGGAAAGTCTCCATCGAATAACTCTTGGTGATCTCACCCTGCAAAAGCCCCGTCACGTAGGGAAATACGGTCTGTTCCTCGTAGAGCATGTGTTTGTTCACCTCGGCCACGTATTCGTCGAAGAAACGCATGATGGCAAACGACACGTCGCTCTGCGAACAATCGACCGCCTCGATCAGTTTGCGGCGGATGCTCGGAAGACGAAATTCCAGAAAATAACTGTGCGAATTGTGAAGATATTCGGTCAGAGCCTTGACCGATACCTGATCGACAAGCGATGCTCCGTCCTTCTCGTTGATCAGCAGGTTTACCACCGCCAGAAACGTGACGGCATCGACCTTGTTGGCCGCGCAAACCTCACCGATGGTCTGGTCGCCGAAACCCAGCGCGATGCCGAAACGGCTCATCACCTGAAGTACGGCGTATTTGTCACTCACCAGATCGCACATTTTGTCTTCACTGGTGTAAAATCCTATTTTTGTGGACATATTTTGACTCCTCTCTTTAAAATTTAAACGAACACTACTCTCGCCACAAAATTATCGAAATAAAAGAAAAAAGGCAATACTAAAAAGTAGGTATTGCCTTAATTTTCACGATTTGCCTGCGGAGCAGGGGTGAAATCGTATATTTCCGGGTCGCTAAAAACGGTAACTGAGCGTCAGCGACAGGAAGTGTCGTTTGAATGCGGTTTCGTAAATTCCCGAATCCAGACCCGGTTGCCACTTGTCGCTACCGTGCGGGAGCACATCCTCATAGAAAAGGTAGTACTGACTCTGGTTCTCGGTCAATTGCTGGTAGGCCAGATCCAATGAAAGACGTGCCGAGAGGCGTACGCCCGCACCCAAGGTGAAGTACCAACTGTCGGTCGGGGTGGGGGTGTCGTAGGCGATCTGGTCGTCGCGGAGCATCGAGGAGGTGTAACCGCCACCGGCACGCAGCGCGAATCGCTGTGTGGGTTTCAGTTCGAGACCCGCACGCACGGTATTCGTCGGCCGGAACGTGTTGCGGATGCGGTGGTTGAAGCCGGAGGGCGAAATGGTGAAGTTTCCGCCCGGAGCGTTCTTCACGCGGATGCCCTTGAACCAGTCGCGTTCGTAGTCCGCCGAAAGGATGGCCGTGCGGCCGAACGTGTAGGACATACCGAACAGCAGGCGGGTCGGGGAGGTGAACTCCCACGCGAAATTTGCCTCGTCGTACATCTTCGGGGAGTATTCGCCGCCTTCATAGACAGTCTGCTCCTGATGCGAGAGGAGTTTGTAGTCGATGCCCGCCTGATAACCGCGGTCGAGCGTATAGTAGGTAGGCGTATGGAAGGCGATACCCAATCGGAGGTTTTTCGTCGGGCGGACAATGACACCCAACTTGAGGTTCACACCCGCACCGCTCACTTCGGAACGCTGCCACAGATCGGCATATTCCAACTGGGCGGGAAGCGGACGACCCGACGCATCGAGTGCCGTCTGGGGCGTGCCGTTGCCGGGGTAGGAGTAATCCTCGCTGTAAATGACGGTCGTGGAGCGCGAAACGCTCTGGATGCCGAACGAAGCACCCAGATAGACGATGTTCTTGATGTTCGTGCCGACCGAAATCGTAAATTCGTTGATCGAACCCGAATTGCTGACATCCGCACCGCGACGGATCGAGGCGTTGTCGCCGATGGCGTCACGCTCCCACAGGCGGTCTTTGCCCATACCCGTGACGTGGGTCATCGCTCCCTTGTACGCCAGCACGGCAGGCCAGAAGTAGGAGGTTCCGTTGTAGCCGAGCGGACCGTTGGGATTGCCTGCGCCCTCTCCGTGATCGGGAAAGACGGGGTGTCCGTATTCGCCATACTGCATCTGGTGGGCATAAAGGTCGGCAATCGAGGGGATTACGCCCCATTCGGGTTTATAGTCGATCGGGGTCGAGAACGAGAAATGGCGGTTGAAATCGGCGATGCGGTTCATGCCGAAACCGAGCGTCACGGACGAGAAGGTCGAGCGCGGGCTCTGATAGACGTTCATTGCCACGCCCACGTTGCCCAATGCAAAGCGGTTGCGGTGGTTCGAGCCGAGGCCGTTGTCGGTCGTGCCGTGGCCGTCGTCGAAGATCTGCTGCGTGCGGTCGGCGCGGTTCATCGAAATCAGCGGGGTGATCGAGATTTCGCCACTGCGGTACATGCCCATGCCTGCGGGGTTGATCGACATCGAACTGAGGTCTGCGCCCAGCGAAGTGAATGCCCCGCCCATCGACATCACGCGCGACGTGCCGAAATTCTGGGTGCGCGACATCGTGCCGAAATCCCATACCGACATCAGGTCGTGTCCGAAGGCGAGGCCTCCGAACTGATAGACGTCGTTTTGTGCCGATGCCCGTCCCGAAAGGAGCAGGACGGCGGCAAGAAGTGCGAAAAATGTATGTTTCTTCATGATCGTTAAGTCGGTTGTTCTGGTTTAACGTCCGCGGTTATAGCGGTTTCCGCCTCCCGTATTGCGATAGCCTCCGCCCGTCGAGTTGTTGTTGTAACTCGGGCGCAGTTGCTGTTCGTTGTTGCGCGACGGACGCGAGTAGGAGTCGTTGTCATGGCGGTTGTTGCGGTTGTCGTAACGATTGGGGTTGTTATAGCGGTTGTTGTAGCCGTTGTGGCGGTTATAGCCGTTCTGACGGCGGTTGTAACTGCCTCCGCGGTTGTAGTAGTTGTCGCGGTGCGATCCCTCGCGGCGGTTATAATAGGGATTGTGGCGGTAACCCGATCCCGTGCCGTAACCCGTATAACTGTCATAGCGGTGATTGCGCGGAGCGTAGTAGCCGCATCCCCAGCCGAAACCGCCCCAGCCCCAGCCCCACCACGGATGGTAGAAGCCGCTGTAATACCACGATTCGGTGAAACCCCACCACGGACTGCCCCGGAACGGATCGCCCCAATAGGGGTAATATCCGCCCCAGCCGTAACCGAAATTGAAGTACGGATTGAAATAGGGGGCATAGTGGTAGTAGTAGGCCGTGTAGCCGTAAGGCGTGCCGCCCCACGTGCCGAACATCGAGGTGATGTATTTGGGTTCGACCCACACCTCGTCACCTGAGATGATGATGTTATACTGGGCGGGATCGTAAGCCGTGGCATAGACGAACGACTGGCTCGTCGTGGCCATCGAATAACTCGAAGGCATGTGGTAGGTCGGCGATTCCGAACCGCGCAGACGGCGTTCGTAGGCCGTTTCGAAGTCGTCGGCGAGTATGCTCCGGTAGGGATTCGACACCTTGGCAGGTGTTTTGTCCTTGGATTCGGCCAGAATATCGGCCACATATTTGTCGAGCGGTGCACGGCGGCGTGCCGCTACGGCTTCCTCGTGCTGTTTCAGACCCTCAAGGTCGAGTGGCGAGTAGAGATCGTCTTCGGCGAATGAAGATTGGGTGTGCGAGGGGCTCAACGAGGCGCAATGCGTCAGAAGAAGAGTCCCAAGAAGCAATGCTATGCGGTATCCGATGGTTTTCATGATTCTTTCCTGTAATTTATAATTAAACGGAATCCGTGGCTTTTTATTGCGTTTTCCGCTCCTTGAAATCATGGTGCAGAGGCATTTCCGGGGGGAAAGCAGCCGTTTGAGACAAGGTGGAAAACGGTGGTTAAAGATCGTGAAAAAGCGGGGAAATTCAAAAAAAATTCGATTTTTTTTGAATTTTGAGTTGTAATTCAAAAATATTGTATATCTTTGCACTCGCAAAACAAGGTAGTTTTGTTCACAAGTGCATCCGAGGAGAGATGCCGGAGTGGTCGATCGGGCCGCACTCGAAATGCGGTGTACGGGTAACTGTATCGGGGGTTCGAATCCCTCTCTCTCCGCAATAAATGCTGGAAATCAGCAAATTATAA
>RCNH01000400.1_pt1 | contig 18634 bp, 20 predicted proteins | sample 2041161 | NCBI WGS metagenome assembly RCNH01 (sample SAMN09708215, study PRJNA481090) | Feces metagenome, whole genome shotgun sequencing project. | biome: feces | host: Leptonychotes weddellii | place: Antarctica: Sion Island | collected 2010-03-01 | reverse complement strand
ATAAAAAAACAGCAAATTTTTGCTGCTTTTTTATATAAATTATGGATGTAATTGTGCATAAAGTTGACAATAAGTTTCTGCACTCTTTTCCCAACTTACATCTGTATTCATCGCATTACGAACAAGAATTTTCCAATCCTCTGGACGATTATAGTATACATCAATTGCATTATGCATTACTTGAATCATTTCATCGGAATTGTAGTTTGCAAAACTGAATCCATTTCCTGTTTTATCAAATTCATTGTATGGAGTAACTGTATCGCCTAAACCACCTGTTTCACGAACAAGAGGTAATGTTCCATAACGCATAGAAATCAATTGTGAAATACCACATGGTTCAAATAATGAAGGCATTAAAAATAAATCAGATGCTGCATAAATACGATGTGCTAAAGAGTCATTGTATCCACGATAGAATGCAATTTTTCCTTTGTTTCCATCTTCTAATTGACGCATCTTATCTTCAATGCTACTTTCTCCACTACCTAATACAGCTAATTGAATTGGCATACCACAAATTTCAGATAATTTTTCCATCATCAAATAGAATCCTTTTTGCCATGTTAAACGAGAAACAACTCCCACTAACATAACATCTGGATCAACTTTTAATCCTAATTCTTTTTGAAGCGCCATTTTATTTTCTTTCTTTTCTTTCTTCACATTCACCTTGTTATAGTGATAAGGTACATCTGGATCTGTCATTGGATTCCACATTTCAATATCAATTCCATTTGTGATTCCCCACAAATCATATTTACGCATATTCAATACCATTTCCATATGTTCCCCATATTGTGGAGTAAGAATTTCTTTTGCATATGTTGGAGATACTGTAGTTACTTTATCTGCATATAAAATACCAGATTTCATAAAACTAATACCACCATCATATCTTACATTTCCGTTATCAAAGATACGGTAATCTAATCCTAAACAACTATCTAACATTTCAGGTCCAAAGTTTCCTTGAAATGCTAAATTATGAATTGTATAAACAAAACGAATATTACGATAACGTTCATCAAAACTATGTCCTTCTTTACACATTGCAGGTAACATACCTGTATGCCAATCATGGCAATGGATAATTTCAGGGAAATAGTTTAATTGATTTAATAATTCTAACACTGCTTTTTGGAAATAAGCAAAGCGTTCTCCATCATCAACGTAACCATATAATCCATCACGTTCAAAATATCCTTGGTGTTCAATAAAATAGAATTTTACATTTTTACGCATTGTAGACCAAACATTCACTGGAACTTCACGATAAGAAATAGATACACTATATTGTGCTTCTAATTGCATTTCTTCATGAAACTTCTGTGCAATTTTTAAATACATTGGCATTACAACACGAACCTCATGTCCTTTGTTTACTAATTCCTGAGGTAGAGAACCTACAACATCTGCTAATCCACCACTTTTAATAAATGGTAAACCTTCAGATGCAACCATTAATATTCTTGCCATTATATTTTATCATTCCTTTTCACGTACAGTGGAGTATCACTTGTACCTTTTAATTCTTTTTTGCGAATAATACGTGCTTTTTTATCCACTACTACATTTTCAATATGAACATCTTCTCCAATAAATGCACCTGGAAGAATCACACTGTTCTTAATTACTGCACCTTTTTTAATATTTACACCACGACCAATAATACTGTTATAAATATCTCCTTCTACTTCACATCCGTTTGAAACCATACTATTTTGTACTGTTACATCACTATGATATTTTGTTGGACAAGAATCATTTGTACGTGTGTAGAATGGCCAATCACGAGCAAATAAATCTTTCGCTTTCTCTAAGTCTAATAATCCAATATTAGAGTTATAGTAGCTTTTAAAATCATTAATACAGGCAACAAAGCCTTTATGTTCATAACCACGAATATCTAACTCTGTACATAAATCATTTAATATATCACGGAACCAATATAAAGAAGATACATTAGAAGCTTTCTTTACTAAAGAAATAAATAATTCTTTACTCATAACATAAGTTTCTAATGAAATTGATTTATGTTCCCCATTTCCACGATTTTTTTGGATTGAAAGTACACCATGTTGTTTGTTTAACTCAATTGCATCACAATTAATAAAACTATCTTTTGCATGATCTACTTCTTGATATAACATTGTAACATCTGCTCCACTTTCAATATGAGCATCTAACAATGCAGAAAAGTCTTGTCGGTAAACAATATGAGATGGAGCTAAAATTACATAAGGTTGATTAACTTCTTCAATAGACTGCATATTAAACATGTAAGAATTAATATCATTGTTATAGAAGTCTGATTCATCCATGTTTTTTGCAGGTAAAATATGAAGTTTTCCACGTTTTGAATTAATATTATAATGACGTCCTGTTCCTAGATGCTCAATCAAAGAACGTGGATTTGATTTTACAAATACTTTAATATGATTTACACCACTATTACTCATATTAGAAATTGGAAAGTCTACTAAACGATATCTTCCTAAAAATGAAAATGCAGCTACTGGTCGATAATCTCCCATTCCTTTTACATTTACATTAGGTCCTTCATAATTAATAATCCCAAATGCATTACACATATTATTCACCCCTCACATTCTTGCTGACAAGTTCAATGCTTTCACTATCAGCACTACCAACTACTGCTCCAGCAGCAATACTTACACCCTCCGCAACAATTGCACGATTAATGATTGCGCCTTCCCCAACTTCAACATTAGGCATCAATACAGAATCGTTAACTTGAGCTTTTTCAAAAACTTTTACATTTGTGAAAAGTACTGAATTATTAATTTCACCATTAATCAAACATCCCTGATTAATATAAGCATTATTTACTTTTGCTTCTGGTCCCACAAAATGTGGTACGGTTGCGACATCTTCTGTATAAATTTTCCAGTTTGGATCATTTAAATTTAATTCGTTTTTAGAACTTAATAAATCCATGTTTGCTTCCCACAATGAATCTACTGTTCCAACATCTTTCCAATACCCCTTAAATTGATAAGCAAATAAACGTTTTTCACTGTTTAACATAGCTGGAATAATATCTTTTCCAAAATCGTGATTACTATTTGGATCATCCATATCAGCTACTAACATTTTACGTAATAATTTCCAATTAAAAATATAAATTCCCATAGATGCTAAATTACTCTTTGGCTCTTCTGGTTTTTCCTCAAACTCAATAATTCGTCCAGTATCATCTGTATTCATAATTCCAAATCGACTAGCTTCTTTCATTGGAACAGGCAATACTGCGATTGTAGCATCGGCATTACATGACTTATGAAAAGATAACATTTTTGAATAATCCATTTTATAAATATGATCCCCTGATAAAACAAGTACATATTCTGGATCTTGATTATCAATAAAGTCAATGTTTTGTGTAATTGCATCCGCTGTCCCTCTATACACATCGAATTCTGCTCCGTCTTTTTCACGTGGAGGTAATACATAAACACCGCTATCTTTCGCATCTAATCCCCATCGTTGTCCTGCGGCAGCGTATGAATTAAGTAAAACGCTCTCATATTGCGTTAATACACCAACAACATTAATGTTGGAATTTGCACAGTTACTTAACGGAAAGTCAATAATACGATATTTACCTCCAAAGTAAACTGCAGGTTTTGCAATTTTTTTTGTCAAAGCATATAATCTTGTACCTCGACCACCAGCTAAGATCATAGCTAGCATGTTGTTTTGTCTCATGTTGAACCCTCCCTTAGGATCTATTACATATTAAGTATATATGTTTTAAATATAAATTTCCAGTTTTTTAACGCGATTTTAATGGAAATCATAATAATTTGTATGCGTTTACAGAATTTTCGACATTTTCATTCATTTTTTTATTTTTTTATACAAGATCATACAACGAAAGTAATTTATCAAATGTCATTTCTTCTCTTTCTTTACCTTCTAAAATTTTAACAATTTTTCCTTCTTGCATAATGATTGTTTTATTCCCATAAGCAAGTGCTTGTTTTAAATTATGAGTAATCATAAATGTAGTTATGTTATTTTTATCAATAATCGTTTTTGTAATCTGCATCATTTGTTTTTCGGTCTTTGGATCTAAAGCCGCAGTATGTTCATCAAGCAATAATAATTTTGGAGTTACAATGGTTGCCATTAATAAAGTAAGTGCTTGTCGTTGCCCTCCAGATAACAATCCAACTTTTTGATCTAAGCGGTTTTCTAATCCTATTCCTAAGGTTTTTAACTGTTCGATAAAAAAGTCTTTATCCTCTTTTTTTATTGCCCTACTTAATGTTTTTCGCTTACCACGACTATATGCAAGACCAAGATTTTCTTCAACGCTCATATTCGGAGCAGTCCCCTTCATTGGATCTTGAAATAAGCGTCCAATTTCTTTTGCCCGTTTATATTCAGGTAAGTTTTGAATTTCTTTTCCATCTAATATAATCTTTCCACTATCCACCTGAAGAGCTCCACTGATGGCATTTAACAATGTGCTTTTTCCTGCTCCATTACTTCCTAATACAGTGATAAAATCTCCTTTTTCCACATGCAAAGATACGTGATGAAGTGCCATTCTTTCATTTACTGTATTAGGATAAAAAGTGATACTAATATCGTTTAAATCAAGCATTTTGTTTCCTCCTGTTCTTTCTTCGAAGCTGTGGCAATGAAATTGCAACAACAACAAGAATTGTTGATAATAAATTTAAATCACTTGCCTTTACTCCAAACTGTAGTGCAAACGTAAGTAATAATCGATAACAGATAGCACCAACGATTACCGCAACTAATTGATATAAAATTTTAGAGTTACGAATAAACGCTTCTCCAACGATAATACTTGCAAGCCCTACAACCATCATTCCAACTCCACCACTAATATCCGCAAAATTTTGATATTGTGTAAAGATACCTCCAGCAAATGCTACAATCGCATTTGCTAATGCAATTCCTATTAATTTCATGCAATTTGAATTAATACTTGAAGCTCGTACCATTGCTTCATTATCTCCTGTAGCACGAATACTCATTCCTAATTGTGATTTTAAGAAAGAATATAAAATAATAACTAATAAAATAGCTAACAATGTAACAACAATTCCTTTTGCATAGACTGGTAAAACCTCTTTTAATGGAGTAAAAATTGTTGCTTTCCCAAAGATAGAAATATTTGGTTGCCCACTCATAATCTTTAAATTAATCGAATAAAGCGCTGTCATTGTTAAGATTCCAGCTAGTAGTGGTTGAATTTTACATTTTGTCATCAACCATCCTGTAACCATTCCTGCAAGTCCTCCTGCTAAAAAAGCAAAGATAATTCCAAGAAACGGATGCCCCATCATACAACAAACTGCAGAAACTGCACAACCTGTTGTAAAACTACCATCCACAGTCAAATCCGGTATATTTAAAACTCGAAATGATAGAAATACTCCAAATGACATAATTGAAAAGATAATTCCAAGTTCGATAGCATCTTGTATAATTGCGATTGACATAGTATTCCTCCTTATTTCATCATTACAACTTGTTCTTTTAATTGTTCTGGAATCGTTCTTCCAATTGCTTGTAAAGTATCTTCATTCACATAAATATTTAAATCATCTTTAAAAACTTTTACAGGTATTTCAGATACGTCTTTTCCTTTTAAAATTTGATTCACCATACGTGCTGTTTCTTTTCCAAGCTCGGTATAATTAATCCCTACAGTTGCAAAACAACCATCACTTACCATTGAATCAGCGCCTGCATACACTGGCACTTTTTTCTTATTTGCTAATTCTACTAAAGCAGAAATAGAACTTGCTACGGTATTATCATTGGGTGCAAAAATAGCATCACATTTATTTAATAAAACGGAAAATGCACTCTGCATTTCACTAATATTTGTTCCACTTGCTTCAATTAATGTAAGATTATGTTCTTTACAAAAAACTTTTGCTTTTTCTAGATTTGATACAGAATTTGCTTCTCCACTATTATAGATAAACCCTAATTTTTTCATATTTGGATCCATTTCTAATGCTAACGATAAAATTTTATCCACCTGAATTTCATCGCTTGTTCCAGTAATATTTTTATTAGGATGTTGCAAATCATCAATCAATCCTGATTGAATTGGATCACTTACTGCTGAAAAAACAATTGGTATATCTTCACTATAATTAGCTGCTGCGATTGCAGTAGGAGTTGCAATTGCCACAATGACATCACTTTGATTTCCTGCAAACGTAGACAAGATGGAATTCAAAGTATTTCTTTGATTTCCTGCATCTTTAAATTCTAATTGAATATTCTCGCCATCTTTATATCCCAATGCTTTCATTTCCTCATGAAAACTATCTCTTATTTCATTTAATGATTTATGTTCCACAATTTGAGCAACAGATACTTTTGGAACATCATTTTTTCCCTGACATCCTGTAAGAATTCCTACCATCATACATGCAATCATACTTAGAGTTAATATTTTTTTCATACCTTTTCCTCCTTTATTAAAAAAAAAATCCATCCAAAAGTCTTCCGACTTCAGGACAGATTTGTTCATCTGCGGTACCACCTGATTTGATATTTTCATACCCACTCTTCAAAATGCATTCTACACTTCTAGCTTTTAACGCAAGCATACGTCTTAGATACTTAACTAACTGTCTTTCCCTTCGCCCTTGAAAGTCCATTTATAAAATAGCATTTCTATCCTTTCTCAGCATCCGGACTCTCTGTAAGTGCTCCTTTTTATGTTATCTCTTTCGCATTGGTTTATCTAAAATTACACCAGTTTTCATTATATGTCAAGGGTTTTTCATATATTTTACATGAAACAAATTTTCATTTATGGTAAGGATTATTATTTAAAATCATAAATGAGCGATATATTTGTTCTAATACCAATACTCTTGTCATCTGATGAGTAAATGTTAAATCCGATAATTTCCATCTCCAATTCGCACGATTTAAAATATTTTTCCCAGGCCCTAAAGAACCTGCAATTACAAAAGTAATGTTACTAGACTGATACGTCTGGATATGTTCTATTTTTTTAGCAAAGGATTCGCTATCCACCATTTCTCCCCATAAATCTAATAATATCACAAATTCTTGGTCTTTAATTTTTGCTAATAGACGTTCTCCTTCTTTTTCTTTTACCATTTCATTTTCTGCATCACTATTTGATTGAGGTGCAACTTCATCATTTACTTCTATGATTTCTAATTTAGTAAATGGTTTTAAACGTTTTTCATATTCTGCAATCTGTGCCTTTACAAATTTTTCTTTTATTTTCCCTACCGCAACTACTTTAATCATAATATTCCTTCCTCTTGATGAAAAAGAACGGATTCCCGTTCTTTACTCAAGTATTACTGTTTTTTCTTTTGTTTTTCCATGATGTTCGTAAGTGATAACAATTTCATCTCCTACTTTTTTCGTATATAGATATTGTCGGAATTGTTTCATTGTTTGTATTTCTTTATCGTCTAATTTTAACAATATATCACCTTCACGTATTCCTGCTTTGGCAGCTGGTGAATGTGAAGCAACTTTAACAATATATAAACCTTCCTCTTGTGTTGTATTAATTCCATAATAGAATTTTTCAAGTGCTGTTAAGCCATATAATGGAGTAATGCTGATTCCTAAAATTGGTCGAACAACTCTACCATTATTTTCAAGTTGCGAAACAATTGGCATTACTTCGTTAATTGGTAGTGCAAATCCAAAACCTTCTACTTCTTCGGCTGATATTTTCATAGAATTGATCCCAATTAATTCTCCAGCCATATTAATCAACGGACCACCACTATTTCCTGGATTAATCGCTGCATCCGTTTGAATTACATTTAAATCCCAATCAGAAACACCATCATTATCGGTATCTAGCTCCATACGACGATTTAATCCACTAATCAAACCACCAGAAACACTTCCTTGATACTCAATACCTAATGGACTTCCCATGGCAATTACATACTCTCCTTTCTTACATAAAGAAGAATCTCCTGCAACAAATGCTTTCGCTTCAAAGTCAACATTTACTTTTAAAACGGCTAAGTCAGTTAATACATCCGTACCAACAATCTCAGCTTTTTCACTTTTTCCATTCGCAAATGCTACTGTTGCGGTTTGCGCTTTTTCAACCACATGATTATTTGTAATAATATAAACTACTTTATCTTTTACTTTGTAGATTGCTCCACTTCCTGTACCTTGTAAACGATCATCTCGATATGAAGATATCGTTACTACACTGTTTTCGCTTTTTTCCACAAGTTTTGTTATATCACTTGTAATTTCAACACTTGCATGCTGTACATTTGGATCCACATTCTCCCCTGTTTCAACAAGGGTATTTCGATTTTGTTTTATTTGATATAGTTGAATAGATAATAATGCATTCCATCCAATCAATGCTACTAGAATAAATGCTACAAATCGTTTCATTTTCCCATTCCTCCTACATAAATAGAAAATTGATCTGCTGGATATAATTGCATATTCGTATAATCAATATGCTTATTATCAAATGTTTGTTGCAACGTTGATAACGCTAATTCACGAGTATTTCCCTCTTGTGAAATATGGGCTAATACAATTTCTTTTGTTTTTTCTTGGGAAATGACTTCGCTTAAAATATTTGCGCTATCTTCATTGCACAAATGTCCATAATCATTAATAATACGTTGTTTTATATATACTGGACGAGAGGTCTGCATCAACATTTCGATATTATGATTACTTTCAAATATATAATAATCCGCATCTCGAATATATTCTTTAACATCCTCTTTAATATACCCAGTATCTGTCACATAGACCATTTTTTCATCATCACATTCAATCACATATCCAACCGTTCCTTCACAATCATGACTCATTGGCAATACACGAATATGAAAGTCTTTAATTTCTAAAGTTTCATATGGATTTATATGATGTAAGTGATGTGTATCAATTGTTTGTGTTGCATAAGTTTCAATATCATCAAACATTTTTATCTGAGAAATATGATCGGTATGTGTATGTGTAATCAACAATGCATCGGTAGTTGAAATATCATAATCTAAGCGTTGAAAACATCCTGTTAAATATTTTTTGGTTGTTCCACAATCGATAATGATTCTTGTATCACGATGTTCAATTAAACAACAATTTCCTTTTGAACCACTAGCTAATAAAGCAAACTTCATACACATATTCCCTTCTAATAATTTTTGTCTTTAGCGATATTGAAAAATGCTGAAATTGATTTTTGGAAAGCTAAATCAACTGTTCCTGTTGCACCATTACGATGCTTTGCAAAAATAACTTCTGTCTTATCTGTTGCATTTTTATCCTGCTCATCTTTGTCTTTATTGTAATATTCTTCACGATATAAGAAAACAACAATATCGGCATCCTGTTCAATCGCTCCTGATTCACGCAAATCTGACAACATTGGATGTTTATCTGGTCTGCTTTCTACAGAACGCGATAACTGTGATAATGCAATGACTGGACATTCCATTTCACGTGCTAATTGTTTTAATGAACGACTGATTTCTGAAATTTCTTGTTGACGATTGTCACCATTTCCTTTTCCACTTCCACTAATTAACTGTAAGTAGTCAATGACGATTAAATCAAGTCCATGTTCACTTCTTAACTTTCTACATTTAGAGAATATTTCTCCTACTTTTATATTAGAACTATCATCGATGTATAATTTACTATTCATCAATTCATTGGCAGCTTCATTTAGCTTATTAAATTCATCATCGACAATATTTCCACTTCGTAATTTTCCTGATTCTACCGAGCTCTTTGCACTTAAAATACGTTTCATTAACTGTTCTGCAGGCATTTCTAGTGAAAAGATTGCAATTGCTCCAGGGTTATAAAACGATGCATTTAATGCAATATTTAAGGCAAACGCAGTTTTCCCCATTGCTGGACGAGCTGCAAGAATAATCAAATCTCCACGTTGAAATCCATTCGTCAATCGATCCAAATCTGTATAGCCTGTTTTAATTCCTGTCACATGATTTTCACTAGAACGTAATTTAATCAATTCTTGCATAACCTCAGAAATCACTTTTCGACTACTTTTAAAATCTGTAGCTTTGCGATCTCTTGTTACGTTTAAAATATCACGCTCTGCCTTATCCATAATGTCATCTAAGGAATTTGAAGTATCATATCCTTGTTCTTCAATCATTTGTGCTGTTTCAATTAAACGACGCAAATGAGCCCTACTTTTAATCATTTCAATATAGTACATACTATTGGTAGCTGAAATTGCAGTATCACTTAATTTAATAATATAATCTGCTCCTCCAACTAAATTTAATTGATTGGTATCCTGTAAGCGGGCAATCAATGTCATAACATCGATTGGTTTTCCAGCATCTGTAATATCCATCATAGCAGAGAAAATACGCTGATGAATATCAGTATAAAAGTCAGTAGCTTCTAATCCTTGATCAAAGACAATACTACCAACATTTGGATACACCATCATTCCGCCAAGAATCGCTTGTTCGGCTTCTGTACTATGCGGTAATTCTCTACTCATTTAGATCTCCTATCCGTTCACGTGTACGCGAACAACACCGATAACTTTATTTTTATATAAATCTACTTTTAAATCTGTATACCCTAATGAAGAAATTGGGTCTTTATCAATAAATTTACGTTTTTCAATTTTAATTCCATATTCATTATGTAATTGGGCAACAATTTGTTTTGTAGAAACACTACCAAACACACGTCCCCCGTTTCCACTCTTTACATGAAATTCCAATACAATATTCGCAAGTTTTTTCTTAACTTCTTCAGCATCTGCTTCTTTTTGTTTTTCTTCTAAGTCATGTTGTAAATTTTGTTCATCTAAAATTTCCATACTTTTTTTCGTTACTAAAACAGCTAATTTTTGTTTTAATAAAAAATTACGTCCGTACCCATCACTAACTTCTACAACATCTCCTTTTTTTCCTACTTTTTTAACATCATCTAACAGAATTACTTTCATCCTGAACTTCCTCCTTTTTCTCTTCGTTATATTCATCTATTTTCATTTTTAATTCTTCATTTAATTGTTGTACTGTAGTATCTTTTCTTTGCAATGCTGCCGCATTAAAATGCCCTCCACCATTCATTTTTTCCATAATGATTTGAACATTTACGTTTCCTTTACTACGTGCAGAGATACCACACTCATATTCATTGATTTGGGCAATGACAAAACTTGCCTCAACACCTTTAATTTCTAACATACTATCCGCAACTTTTGACATCAATGTACGATTAATCAATTGCTGATTATCCACAGCTGCAATAATCATATTTCCGTCATATGTTTTTGAATAATTCATAATTTCAGTTTTTTCCACAAAATCATCAAAATTATCTTTTAACATATTTTCAGCTGCAATCGCATCAATTCCACGTTTTTTCAAATATGCAACAGCTTCAAACGTACGACTTCCCGTACGATTTCTAAATCGGTTTGTATCCACTAAAATACCTGCATACATTAAAGTTGTTTCTTCAATGGATAAATTTAATCGACTAGTTTGATAAGGCAAGAATTCTGTAACTAATTCACAAGCAGAACTTGCACTTGTTTCCACATATACCAATAAAGGATTTCCAATAAAATCTTCACTTCTACGGTGGTGATCAATTACAATGACACGATTGGCATTTGCTAATGTCTCAGGTGCCCCTGTTTGTTTAGGATTGTTATGATCCACAATAATCAATAAATCATCATTGCTAATTTTTTGAGCAGCTTCTTCATCACTAATAAAATGATGCCGTTCTGATAATACTTCACGATACTCTTCAAATGCTTGTTTTAATTGTGGTTCAATTCCACCTGATTCACTCACGACATAATTTTCTTTTCCATATGCACTTGCTAATCTTGACATACATAATGCACTACCCATACAGTCAAAATCCATATCCCTATGTCCTACAACATATACTTTTTTTGCTTCTGTAATTGCTTCGCGAATGGCTTGTGACATAACACGTACACGTACCTTACTACGCTTTTCACGTGCTTCACTATTTCCGCCATAGTATTTGACACTTTCTCCATACATTTTAACCGCAACTTGATCCCCACCACGGCTCTGTGCTAATTCTAATAAATCATTAATCATTGTATCTAGCACAGTGAAGTCATTTGTCCCTTTTGCAAATGACATACTTAAAGTAATCGCAACATCAATTTCTTCTGCATTTCTACGAATTGTATTTAAGATAGAAAATTTATCTTCTACTAATTGTTGATAAATCTTTTCATTCAACACTACAAAAAAACGATCACTTCTTAAACGACGAATCATCATTCCGCTTTTATCTGCCCATTCTACAAGTGGTTGACGAACAGCCAAATTGATCTGTGCCATCTTAGTTTCATCTTCATACTGTTGAATTTCCATATAATTATCTAATTGTAAAAGACCTGCAACAATTTGATTTTCTTTATAATTTTTATTTAATTTATAAAATTCTGTAATATCTTTTACAAACAATACTTGTCCATCATCTTTTCTAGTAATTTCATATATATAAGACTTATCTGATACAATAATATTATCAATATCTTCACTAAATAATTCATTAATTTTAGGAATCCAACTTGTTAATTTTTTCCCTACAATGGCTATTCCACGATTTGTCAGTAAATCACTAACCCATGTAGCACAATATTGATCATCATAAGTAATAATTCCTGTTTTTCCAATGACTAAAGCATCTTTTGCATCATGCCCTAAAATTCTAGAAATATCAATATCTTTTCTTTCTCGATCATTGCTAAACCAATATACAACCCACAATAAAACTAATGAATTGATAATAACTAACAATAATAATGGGAAGATTCGTACCCCATCAATTTTGGCCATTGCTAAAACAAATACTAAAAGAAATTGAGTTAAAACAACAATTCCTATTTGAACTTTAATGTTTTCTAATCGCTCCATTATTTTCACCTCGTATAATTGCCCGTATCCATAATGTTCGAATATCCATAATCATATCTAATAAACCAATCATACCAATCATTAAATTAATATATGGGATAAATAAACATAGGAATATGATAAAAATTAAAAATCTTTTTCTTAATACCATTGCTACACAAAGAAGTGTTAGAACACCATATCCAACTGCAAATACAGTACATAGAAAAGAAAGTGTCAGCAATATTGTATAAACGTCTTGTTTTAATTTTATCACATTTTGCATCAAAAATAGAACTATTATTCCCAAAATAATGTATCCAACGAACTTAGGAACACGTAATTCTAAAACATTTTTCATTGGGCGTACTTCAATTTTTATACGTTTTAATAATATATTCGCAATCATATGAATACACATCGTCTGTAATACAGTCATTAATATTGCCCCTACAATTACCAAACTAGCCGCAATTTTAGCAATTGGAATATTGATATCAACATTTAAAAAATCAATGACATTTTTAATAATAACGATATCTTCATTAGGATCATATCCAAACATTGCCGCAAACAAAACAGTTGTTACGAAATACGAAACAAATGTGAATACTCCTGTCCACCACAATAAAGAACCATTCTTCCATTTCTTTCTTATTCCAGCTCCATATAAGATTCCCGTAACATCGCAACTAATTAAATAAAAAATAGTTGTAGGTGCTGAAATCATAAAGCTTAAAAGAATCATAGATACCGCAGGAACAAGTGCATCTTTTACCCCATATTTTGCTGTATAGATCAAGATTGGAAATGTCATAATCCAATACATAGCAACTTCTATCATCCCTGCTAGTTGACGATTAATAAATAGCAATAAGCCAACAATCGCAACCATCATCGCCCCTTCAGTAATCTTTCTTGTTTGATTGTTCATGTTTTCATCCTTTCTTATGAGAAAAACCTCCATCTGTAAAACAGTTGGAGGTTTCTAAATACAATTATTCGTTTACGTATGGTAATAAAGCCATTTGGCGTGCACGTTTAATTGCAGTAGCCAACATACGTTGATATTTAGCACGTGTACCAGTTACACGTCTAGGAATAATTTTCCCGTTTGAAGAAATGAATCTTTTTAATAATTCAACATCTTTGTAATCGATGTATTCGATTTTATTTTTTGTAAAGTAGCAAACTTTTTTGCGTCCCATACGTTGTTTTTTGAAAGCCATAGTAATCTCCTTTCTACCACTAGAATGGTAAATCATCACTGGCGATATCTAATGTATCGCTAGATGTAAAATCACTTGAGAATGATTGTGTATTTTGATCTGGTTGATAACCAGCATTGTTTCCATAATCAGGTACATATGCATTTGCAGAGCTTGCAGCTCCTTTAGGTTCTAAAAATTGAACACTATCTGCAACTACTTCTGTAACATATACACGTTTTCCACTTTGGTCATCATAGCTACGTGTTTGAATTCTTCCTTCAACACCAACTAAACTACCTTTATGTGTATATTGTGCAGTATTGTCAGCAACACGATTCCAACACACACAGTTAATATAGTCTGCAGTCGGTTGACCTTCTGTTTTCACTCTACGGTCGCAAGCTACTGTAAAAGATGTTACACTAGTTCCTGATCCAGTTTTACGTAATACAGGGTCTTTCGTTAAACGACCTACTAATACTACACGATTAATCATGGTACTTCTCCTTCTCTATTTTATTCTTCGTCTTGTGTTTTAACGATCATATAACGTACGATGTTGTTGTTGATACGAGCTAAACGATCAAATTCTTGAATTCCTTCGTTATTAGCAGTTACGTTGATTACAACATAGTACCCTTTGTTCATGTGGTTGATTTCATATGCGAATTCTTTTACGCCCCATTCTTCTACCTGATCGATAGAACCTGCATGGTCAGTAATGATTGCGTGTAATCCGTTCATTACTTTAGCGCGTTCAGCATCTTCTAATGATGCATTCACAATGTACATGATTTCGTATTTTTTCATTCTGTACACCTCCTCATGGTCTATGGCCCTGTCTAACACAGAGCGGGGAGTAGAGATTTCTACTCGTCATCAAATTATAGCACTTATCCACTATTAATGTAAAGTATATTTTTTAAGTTTTGATTATTTTATATATTTTTCTTTTCTTTCATAATCTATCTTTTTAATTATAGCTAGTGTATAATATGTAAAAAGTTAGGTGATTATATGAATAAACAAAATAAAGGATTAATGACAGAAGGCGTTATATGGAAAGAATTATTATTCTTTTCTATTCCATTATTATTAGGAAATCTATTTCAGCAATTATATAACGCTGTAGATTCTGTAATTGTAGGAAATTATATTGGCTCACAAGCATTAGCTGCTGTTGGAAGTAGTTTTCCTGTAATCTTTTTATTAGTTAGTTTCTTTATGGGACTATCTGTTGGAGCAGGGGTTGTTGTATCAAGATATTTCGGTGCTAGAAATATTAAAGAACTACAATATAGTATTCATACATTTCTTGCGTTTGCCATTGTTGCAGGAATTGTTATGATATTTGTAGGATACTTTCTATCTCCAACAATTTTAAGATTAATTGGTACTCCAGATGATGTTATGAATGACTCCATTCTCTATATGAAAATATATTTTATAGGTATTTTATCTGTGATGATTTATAACACAGGAAGTGGTATATTAAGAGCTGTTGGTGATTCTAAAAATCCTTTATACTTTCTAATTATTTCTAGTATTACAAATATTATTTTAGACTTGCTTTTCGTTGTAAAATTCAAAATGGGAATTGCTGGTGTTGCATGGGCTACCCTAATTGCACAAACATTGAGTGCCATTTTAACAATCCTATTATTAGTTAGAACAAAACACGAATATAAAGTCACACTAAAAAACATTCGTTTCCATAAAAAGCAAATGCTTGAAATCATTCGTATTGGTCTTCCAAGTGGTATTCAAAACAGTGTCGTTTCTTTTTCTAATGTAATTGTTCAAAGTAATATTAATGCCTTTGGTTCTTTAGCTATGGCAGGTTGTGGTGCTTATACAAAAATTGATGGTTTTGCCATTCTTCCTGTTATGAGTTATTCTATGGCTTTGACAACCTTTGTTGGACAAAACATGGGAGCAAGAAAATTTGATCGTGTAAAACAAGGTGCAAAATCTGGTATCTTTATGTCTGTTCTTACAACTGTATGCATCAGTGCATTATTATTAATATTTGGTAAACAAGTATTATCCATTTTCTCATCTGACGATCAAGTAATTTATTATGGGTTATATATGCTTCGTGTATTAGCTCCTGGATATATTTTCTTATCTTTAACACATGCATTTAATGGTATCATTCGTGGTGCTGGTGTAACAACGATTCCAATGATTGTTATGATTGCTTGTTGGTGTGGAATGAGGGTTGCTTGGATTTTATGTAGTGTTCCTATTTTCCATGACATTGGCACTGTATTTATGGGGTGGCCATTAACTTGGACAGCAAGTGCATTATGGCTATTCATTTACTATAAAAAAGAAAACTGGTTAAAACAATCCATGTAATTAAAAAATCACCATTTGACTTCAATTTGATATTCAAATGGTGATTTTATTTATTTTCCTTCAATATCTTCCTTTGTTGTTACCTTCATATTTTCATAGCTACCTTCTACCATATAAACTTCACAATTTCCGCAAAGTTCCATAATCTGTGCATCATCTGTAGCTTGAATACCTTTTGCATATGCTTGATCATAAGCTTCTATAATTTTCTTTGTCAAAAATGCTTGCGGTGTTTGTGCTAAATATAATGTCGATCTTTGTGGTGTATTTACAATTTTTCCATTTTCCACAACTTTAATCGTATCTTTTACAGGCATCATCAATAAACATGCATCTTTTGTCTTAAGGGTTTCAACAATTCGATTTATACAATCTTTTGAAATCCAAGGTCTTGCTCCATCATGAATAAATACATACTCATGTTTCACTTTCTTTAAACCTTCATAAACTGAGTCCTGTCTTGTACTTCCCCCTACAGTAAATTCTACTGATTTATCTTTAAACATTGTTTGGAAAGTTTCCATATCATATTCACTCGCAACAATAATAATTTGTTTGCATCGTTGATCTTCATAAAACTTTGAAACTGTTTCTTCTAAAATTGTATTTCCATTTTTTAATTGAAACAACAACTTATTATATCCTAATCCCATACGACTTCCTGTTCCTGCCGCAACAATGACTGCACTATATTCCATAACCATTCTCCTACCTTTTATATTTCTTCCATTATAACATAGTTTTAAATATATGATATAATCCTTATATATTATAGAAAAGAGGTTATTTCATGTATAAAGAAAGAAGAAGCAAACTAGCGGAAACATTGCCAACAAATAGCATTGCTTTATTATTTAGTGATGTTGCTCCTTATAAAATTGGAGATGAAAAATATGATTTTTCAGTTGATCGTAATTTTTATTATTTTACAGGTCTAGAAAATGAAAATATGATGCTTGCCATTGTAAAAACAGAATTAGGAATCGACGAATATTTATTTATTGAACGTTATGATGAAGAACTTGCAAAGTGGATTGGAGGACGTATTCTTCCTGAAGATGCTGCTAAAATTTCTAGTATTTATAATATTTATTGGAAAGATGAAGATATGGAAACGCTTGGATCTGTGATTTCTCGTAATTTTATGGCTTTTGAAACGATTCCCGTTTATGCCGACTTTACAAAACAAGAAGCATCTCAATTTGATCGTGCATCTCATCGTTTTTGTAAGCAATTAAAAAATGCTTATCCACAAATACAATTACGTGAGATTTCAACAAAAACAAACGCATTACGTCTAATAAAAGATCAAGACGAATTGAAGAAATTAAACACTGCCATTCAAATTACCAAAGATGCAATTGAACATATGATGTCTCATTCTCATGAAAATATTGCTGAATACGAATTAGAAGCCTATTTTGATTTTGTATTAAAATCAAATAATTGTCACCATTCTTTCCCCTCTATTATTGCGGGAGGAAAAAATGCAACGATTCTTCATTACCAAGAAAACAATCATAAAGTTAAAGACCGCTCCTTAGTATTATGCGACTTAGGGGCTGCATATCAATATATAAATGCAGATATTTCTAGAACCTTCCCTGTGAATGGAAAATTCACAAAACGTCAACGTCAAATCTATGACATTGTATTACGTGCAAACAAAATGATTATTAATATAATCAAGCCAGGTCTTACCTTACGTGACTTAAACAATGAATTGATAAAATTTTATCACCAAGAACTAAGCACTATTGGTTTATTAAAACATGGTAAAACTGTACAAGATTATTACTGGCACGGTGTTTCTCATATGCTAGGTTTAGAAACACACGATGTTACATTACCTAATTATAAGATTCAACCAGGAAATGTTTTTACTGTTGAACCTGGCTTATATTTAGAAGAAGAAGGTATTGGTATACGTATTGAAGATAATGTACTCGTTACAGAAGATGGCTGTATCAATTTAAGCAGAGATATTATCAAAGAAATTGATGATATTGAAGCCTTTATGGCAAAAGCTAGAAATTAAATTTTCTAGCTTTTTTTACGCAATTTGATGTTTTAATTCACGCTTAATTTCATCCAATGTTTTGC
>RCNH01000399.1_pt1 | contig 18641 bp, 15 predicted proteins | sample 2041161 | NCBI WGS metagenome assembly RCNH01 (sample SAMN09708215, study PRJNA481090) | Feces metagenome, whole genome shotgun sequencing project. | biome: feces | host: Leptonychotes weddellii | place: Antarctica: Sion Island | collected 2010-03-01 | reverse complement strand
GTCTTTACCTGGTAGATCAAAACTCCAACGTTGAAAGCGAGAGCGATGAAGCTAACGATAAAGAATGCCCAGTAGTTACGGGTAACTGGTATCAAGCAAGTGTGGTCACTCCACCATGGAGCACCAAGACCGAACATGCAGTAAAGTGCGAGGGTCTGTGCGCGGTGCTGAAGCCATGCACCCTTCTTGATGAAGAAGGTAGGAATGGTGCAGGAAGTAAGAAGCAAAAGACCGGTCCAAGCAGAGTGGTCAGTCATTGCATTGTAGGTGTATGCGAAGTTCCAAAGATCATAAGCGATGATCCAGAACCAAAGCATATCAGGCCAAATCATGTCCTTCTGCTCATCCTTAGAGATGAAGATGCCAGCCCATCCACAGATGGTGATGATGTTAATAAGACCAGCAATTCCGTTCATGATGTTCCAAGGACCACTCATGATCCAAAGGTTAGCTGCAGATCCTCCGGTCCATGCGTGCATAGAATAGAGCTCGAAGTCACGAGCAACAGCCTCGAGGATGTTGATAGCAAGAATTGCAGGTGGGAAATAAAGTGCCCACTTCTTATCTGCAAGGCGAACGCGCTCGCCGGTTTTCTTGTCAGTCCACTCAACGTAACGAAGAGCCATAAAGCCCCAAACACCTGCGAGAGCAGAATAGAGCTTAGCGTAGTTAAACCAGTTTCCTGTTCCCCACTCGTTATTCATTGGGCTGGATACAGGCAAGATCCAAATGGTAAAGATTACTGGAACAACAACGAAGGTCAAAATTGCGCACCAAAGCTTCTGGCGAGCAAATTCGTTGATAGCCATAACAACGATAAGCAAGAACAACCAGTAAACCCAGACCATAGGACCCTGGATTACGGAGTTAGTTGCAAGGTCAGTATTATAAAGAAGACCCATGTTATGCACTCCCTTTCCTTTTGTATTGACGTGTATGCAAAGAAGATCTTTGCAACTTACAAACTATAAATAAAGCCGCACTAAACGTACGGCTTTAAGTTTCTATTTAAGCACCAGGCAAAACGTCTACATCAGAAGTCTTGATGCGGTAATTTCCGTTTTCATCCCACAATGCTGCATAGCCGTACTTCTCAAGGTTAGCAAGAGCAAGCTCTTCCTTGCCCTCAGGAACATCGATGCTCTCGAGGAATGCGTTGCGGAAGGACTTGTGATCGTAGAAGAGCTCGGTCTTGAATGGATTGCGCTTCTTCTTTGCCATAACGTAAATCTGGTATACAGCCATAGCTACGTTCCAGATAAGAGCGATTACTGCAATGATCATGTGTGCACGAGGATCATTGGTTGAAGTAATCTTGGTTGCCTCAGAGAGGTAGAACCAAGGGAAAGTCATGGTAATGATCATGTTGAATGCAAGAGTCCTTACACGGTGCTGAGCGTAAGCTCCGCGCTTAATAAAGAAAGCAGGGAGAGTAGCTGCAACGAGAAGTGCAAGACCACAATAAGCACTACGGTCAGATACTGAATTGTAGGTGTATGCAAAGTTCCAAAGATCGTATCCGATGAGCCAGAACCACATCTGATCTGGCCATACGTAGTCTTTCTTCTTTCCGTTACTTACGATAATTCCGAAGAATCCGCAGATGCAGAAAGCGTTAATAAGACCAGCAACACCGTTGATAACATTCCAGTTACCAGCGAGAACCTCGTATCCACCAACTTCAACAAGGCCCTGGCCTGCGTACTTTGCGAAAATCTCAAAGTCACGAATGCAAGCTTCGAGGATGTTGATGAAGAATACGATTGGAGGAAGTGCTACGATCCATTTCTTCTGGAACTTCTTGTAATAGCAGATCATCCAACCCAAGATTGCACCAGCCAAGCAGGAGTAGGTCTTAACCCACTGGAACCAACCTGCAGGAGCAATAGGATCCTTAGAAGTTGTTGGCCATACCAAAACAGTAAGAACTGCTGGCAAGAGGACAAACAACACGAGTCCCATCCACTTATTCAAACGTGAAAGCTCATTCATCACGATGAGGAAGATGAGATATCCAACTACTGACACAAGGGCCATAGTTGAAGGTAGCTCATAGAAAAACATTACGCCTCCTTAGATTTCTTAGCCCGTTCATTCTAGCACTAACTTTTCGAAACAATTTAAAATTTTTGTTGAAACTGAGGTTTTTTATCGTAAGTGGTATAAAAACTAAAAATCCGGTTTCAAGTTGTCCCCTTGACGCTAGACAACTATCTTTACCTGTGTGAATTTACTTCACAATTCGAAATTCCCCTATTTTAAAGGTCTAGGGGGAGAGCTGCATACATATATGTAGAGAGACGTAAAGAAAGACAGGTCCGAAAACCTGCCTTTGCGAGCTTTTGATTTGAACGATATTGCATCGGGCTGAAACGAGACAAGAAACAGGCAGCCGTAGCGACTGCCTGTTTGAATTCGTACGTCATAGATTCAAGTCGATCCGATGACTGACTATGAACCTTCTATGTCAATGTAAGATTAGCGGTTTTCTTTGCGTCCTTTGAGCATTGCCAAAAGTGCTCCACCTGCTACAGCGAATGCACTCTGGAGACCAAAGCTGATAGGGTCAGCGGTAGATGGTACACCTGGCTTGTGTGCAACCTGCTTCTGCTCACCTGCATCAGATGCAGCCTTCTGCTCAGCCTTGCTATCTACAGTCTTCTTTTCACCATTCTCAGCAGATGCATCCTGTGACTTATCAGTCTCACCTGCTACAACAGAGCCGGATTTATCTGCATCAGACTTGTCAGACTTGTCAGACTTGTCAGACTTGTCAGTCTTGTCAGTCTTGTCAGTCTTGTCAGTCTTGTCAGTCTTGTCAGTCTTGTCAGTCTCGTCAGTCTTGTCAGTCTTGTCAGTCTTGTCGCCCTGATCGGTACCTTCAGTCTTGCCGGTTTCCTCGGTACCTTCAGTCTTGTCGGTTCCCTCGGTGTCTTCGGTCTTATCCTTGTCCTTATCCTTATCTTCTTCGATAGATGCAGCTGCAAGGTAGAGAGCATTGCGTGGCGCTACCTCAGACTCAACAGGGATTGTTACCTTTACAGAAGAGGTATCAAGGTCAATGCTGTATGGCTCTGCATGAGATACATACTCACGGTCATAAGGAAGGACAACCATAGCAAGGCGATGTCCCTTCTCTACCTTATAAACGTTAGGCTGCATGTATACATGGTAGTTGTGCATCTCGCCTGGTACGATCTTGATAGTATCAGCTGCAGTTGATGACTCAAAGCCACTGTTAGGGTTGTTCAAGTCTACCCAACCACGAGCAATAACCTTTGCTTTGTTCTTGTTTGAAGTGAACTGATTTACATTGAGCTTGGAGTATCCAGAGCCAAGGTAATATCCATCCTTCTCAACAACGTGAACAGGAACTGAACCCCAACGACCTGAACTTGGATTATAGGAATCAAACTCCTCATCTGCTACGTCAATCAACATAACAGTTACAGGGCTGTTTTCATACTTATCCTGCTCATCAAGACTCCTCTTAGCACGAGGCTTTCCGCCCTCTGCCTCCTTAGGAGTAAGGGCTGCCTTGAACTCGAACTCAACCGTTCCCTTAACTACGGTATCTTCCTCCATAGCCTCAGTTACAAATGTTGCATTTGCGGTAGATGACTTGGTAGCAAGCTTCTCGTAGTAGTTCTTTACCTCGTCGATCTTCCAGGTTGTATCGGTAAGGTCAGCTGCCTCGTAATCAGAAGAGAGAGATACGATGCCCTTGTCGGTCTGTCCCTCAATGACCATCTTGTGAGGGGCAACATAGGAGTCGTAAGTCTTCCACTTATTTGCATCGGTGTTATCCTGAACGGTCATCTCAACCATCTTCTCTGCACCATTGTCCTGGTTGAAGAGGTAGTGGCTAAACCACTTGTTCAAGATAGTGTCGTAGGAAGTATCACCAACCATGATGGTGTAGTAGAGATCTGCAGTAGGGGTAATGTGTGCTCCCTGGTGCAAGAGAAGCTTGGTGTTCAATCCAGCCTTCTTCATCTTGCGATACATCATCTCAAAGTGCTTGGTAGTAACGTTTTGGTCGTTAAGACCATGAACAATCAATGCAGAGCACTTAGGAGTGGTGTCGTCGAGGGTGTAATCGCGGTCTTTCCACATGTCACTATAGTTAGAGCCATTTGCTACCTGGTCATCTTCGACCTGATGCAAGTAGTTACCATAGTCCTTCTCGATCTTTGCCCAATCATCAGGATCGATATAGCGTCCTGCACAATAGATTGCCAAAGCGGTTGGAGTATCGAATGGGAAGTCAGAAGTACGAGTACCCTGAGCATTGTAGTAGTCATACCAAGATGCAATTCCTGCAACAGGAACGATGGTCTCGAGGCCCTCAACACCAGTCTGTGCTACACCGAAATCGGTAGTTCCACCATAGGAGCGACCAGTCATTCCAACTTTTCCGCTGGACCAATCAGCCTTAATCTCAATATTAGAAGTCCTGTCAGTAAATGCACGGCGGTCTCCGTGGAGCCACTCTACAATGCACTTGAATGCATCGATCTCAGCCTTGGTACCACAGGTTTCAAATCCCTCAGATTCCCTTGTACCAATACCTGCGGAAAGAACAACTGCATATCCACGGGAGAGATAGTAGTCATACCAATCGAGAGTCTCGTAGTCCATAAATGGATATTCCAAATTTCCTTCCTTGTCATAGGAAGACTCATATGGACTGACGTAATACCACTGCTTAGAATCTGCCTTCTCTGCAGCCTCCATGGTGGTGGAAGTTCCTTTTACCTCGCGAGCGTCAGGAGTTGCGTAAATCTTGGAAACGTCGAAGCCTTCTCCTCCAGGGATCTTCTGGATTCCAGCATTTTCGCCTCCTCCAAGACCATATGGAGTACATCCTGAGATGTAAGGGCGAGCCTCAAAGATTACAGGAGCCTTGTAGTTGCCCTCTGCAGCAGCGCGAGGAAGCTGAACTACAGTCTTTACGAGGTCAAGCTTGCCGTCACCATCGGTGTCGTAGTTAGTCTCAACCCATACGCAGAAGCGAATAACCTCAGAGTCAGCGTTAGAGTAACCCTCTTCAACTGCACCTGAAGTGAATGGGAAGATAGGTTGGCTCATACCATTGATGAAAAGAGGGGTCCTCTTCTCCTGAGCCAAGTGATCTCGAACAATATCAGCAGTCTTTACAAACTGAGCTACCTGCTCGGCTGTAATTTCACTGTTTACATCTGATGTGTAGTTAAGAAGACCCAGGTTGATGGCAAATCCTAGAGCGTCATCCTTCTTGAAGCCAGAGATTTTCTCTTCAGCCTTTACGGACTGAGCAAAGAGCTCAGCTGCGTCTTTAAGAGTAGCTTTATTTTCATTAACCTCATCAAGGTCAACCTTGAGAGCTTTTGCAACACCGCTTACGCTGAGGGTATCTACGTTTGTTTCCTCTGCAGGAACTAAAGGAGCTTCATGCTCACCTGCATCAGTGGTCTCATCTGCTGGCTTTACAGAAGTATCCTCAGCATTAGAGGCAGGCTGTGTTTCTTCATCAGTCTTTTTGGTTTCTTCAACAAGTGTTACATTACCTGCTGATTCATCTGCAACAACTGGATTAGGGTTAATATTGTCGTTCTCCGCACGAGCTACGAGCGGAGTGCCCACTAAACTCAAACCTAAAACGAGTGATAGGGCAGCGTAAGAATACCTTTTTCTTCTCATAAGATATTTCTCCTTTCATTGACCTATCTTAATTGTTGTTCTATTTATAACTATTTCAATAACATTTCTGTGGCCGAGAGTACATCAATCTATGAACGGTATCCATCCATACGAAATCCACGTTAGACGCTCCCTGTTTCTTGATGGCTTTCCAGGAAACTTAATTCATACACTCTGAGGAGAGGTATAGAAAAAAACAGGCACGTCACCATGCCTGTTTCTAAATGTAAATATAACCTTTTGTATAAATTCTTTAAAGATTCCAGTCGCTCTCAAAGAAGAAGTCCTGAACCGCATTAAAGTAAAACTCTTCTTCCTTATAGCTGTGGTCTGAAGAATAGGAATCCGACTCCACTGAGTTTGCGAAGGATTCCGCACTCGACTCGAAAGAAGTCCCCTTATTGAGTGTGTCCCCTCCGCCAAGGCAATCATCAAAATCCTGAATCTCAAGACCGCGCAAGATAAACTTCTGACAGCAAGGGCACTTTGAGTTAGTTTTCTGTATGTAAGAATTGCAGTATGGACAGCGCATTTACATCACCTAACTCCCTTGCAACATACTCAAGTTTAGACAGCCGCTAAGACAAAGCAACTCCGTTGACCCATCCCCAACGAACAGGAACTACTGTGCCATAGAAGGCAATCCAAGAATCAAGGCTTTGAGTGTTGATGTAGCCAATATTGTCCTTAACAACACCATTTCCCATGTAAATACCAACGTGACCATAAATCTTTCCCGCGGCGGTAAATGGATGGGTGGAAACTGCAACAATCATACCAGGCTTAAGATGGGACCTGTTAGCACTCGTGCACCAGGAGTAGTACATATCGTTGGCATTACCAGTTGGATAACCTAATCCCGCCGCACTAAAGACGCGCGATACCCACATAGCACACAGTCCAACACCCGGGCTCGGAACAGCATTAGCGGCTTCCAATACAGCTGATAGACTACCTTTTGCACTTGAAATTACAACATCTGGTCTTGAACTCTGACCAGCTTGCTGCTGCTGTCGACGTCGCTGCTCAGCTGCAGCTGCGATTTCACGATCGCGCTCTTTAATAGCTTCCTGAACATCATGAGAACATGAATCAAGGTATGCTGCAGCCTCTTCTTGCTTCTTATCGACTTCTTCCTTTTGAGTCTTAAGCTTATCCTGAATCTTTACTAATTCATTCTTCTCGGCAATAAGGCCCTGCTCCTGAGCAGCAAGTTTCTCTTTTTGCTCATTAATCTCATCAATTAACTTCTTATCAGATGAAGCAATTTTTTCGAAAAAGAACAAATTGGAGGTGAATTCAGAGAAGCTCGTTGAACTAAGGAGCAAAGAAAGCAAAGAAGATCCTCCGCCCTTATAGTCTCTGACCATTCTTTTTTCCAAGATAACCTGACGCGCTGCAATCTCTGCCTTGCGCTTTGTAATCTCCTCTTCTACCGCTGATATTTTCTGCTCCACATCAGCAAGTTCTGAATACGTCTTCGACAACTTAATGTTGAGCTCTTCTGACTCCTCAGCAATGCGGTCGAGCTGAGCCTGTGCTTGTGCTTGCTTGTCTTTCGCAGCATTTACCTTAGCGTTATCAGCGAAAGCCAAGGCTGGAGATGCTGCAAGCGCCATGCCTGTAAGGGCAAGACCCTTCAAAAGTTTACGTCGAGATACCTCGGCGTTATAGAGCGTTTCATTATTATGACGAGCATTAGAATGAATTGAGTGCGTATTATTTTCATTTTGATTCATAGTCATGCTCCTTTCTTTATTAGTCATCAGCTAAAAATCTTGCTGAATTTAGGAAAGTTCGACCTCTCCTGTCTCGCTCAGGAAGCGAACCTCGGGATGCATATCGACACCAAACTGAGCTTTTACCTCAGATTGAACATGCTTGATGAGATCGAGGACATCTTGAGCAGTTGCACGGTCAACGTTTACCACAAATCCCGCATGCTTGGTAGATACCTGAGCACCTCCAACTTGATAGCCCTGAAGACCTGCATCTTGAATGAGCTTTCCGGCAAAGTATCCCTCAGGACGCTTAAAGGTAGAACCTGCAGATGGAAGCTCTAGAGGCTGCTTTTCTTCACGGCGGGCGGTAAGATCGTCCATCTTTGCACGAATCTCGGATGGATTTGCAAATGCAAGGGTCAACGTTGCTTCGAGAACCAAAAGTCCCTCATCTTTGATGCGACTTTGACGGTAACCAAGATTAAGCTCCTCGGCAGGCAAGACGACAACTTCGCCCTCAGGAGTCAGAACCTGAACTTCCTTAAGTACGTCAGACATTTGGCCCTCGTAGGCACCCGCATTCATAAAGCATGCTCCACCCAAAGATCCAGGGATTCCGCATGCAAACTCAAGTCCTCCAAGACCCATAAAGCAGGCAAGATCACACATATCTTTGAGGGTGCATCCAGCCTGAGCCACAAGTTCATTTTCCTGGGTAAACATCGCAGCCATGAGCTCTGTTGTGCAGATGATAGCTCCACGATACCCCTTATCGTCAATCAAAAGGTCAGATCCGCTTCCCAAGATGAAGTATGGATAGCCAACTTCCTTGCAGAGCTTAACGACCTCAACGAGCTCAATGGTGTTCTTTGGCATGATAAAAAGATCTGCCGGACCACCAATTTCGAAGGTTGCATGGGTTGACAAAGGCTCATCCAAAAGAAGTTGATCCTCGTCAATAATATCTTTAAGACCATCAATTACCTTAGCTTTTACGTCAGCTAATGAAGATGTATTAGTGCTCATAGAGAGTATTCCTTTACGTGAATTAGTACGTATTCACTCTATATTACATAAACGATATGGAGTGGATGTGCCCAACACCATTAATGCACTCAATTTACTTTGTATACCCACTCACTAAGCCAACGGCGATTATTTATTCAAATTCTATAAATGTGGTATCATTTACCCATAAGTTTCAAGGCGGGGTGAAAGTCCCCACTGGCGGTAAGACGACATACGTTTAAGCCCGCAAGCCATTTAAATGGCCGATTAGGTTACATTCCTAAGCCAACGGTTACAGTCCGGATGAAAGAAACGGAGGACATATATGTCACCTACATCTTCTTCTCGCTACGATAAGCACTCTACCAGCACATCTACTCGAGGTTGGACTGCTCATCGCATTGCAATTGCAGCACTTTTTACCGCTATTGCTATTGTTATGTCCTATATTGAAATCCCCCTCTTTCCCGCAGCACCTTATTTGAAGTATGACCCATCGGGTGTCGTCTGCATGATCGCGGGATTTGCTTTTGGTCCCTACCTCGGAGCCGTCATCGGCGTCTTGATGTGGATACCTCACCTTTTTGGCAATCCAATCGGTGCGCTCATGGGAATTATTGCAACCTTGAGCTATATCATCCCAGCAGCTCTCATCTACGCTTCAAGCCCTACAAAGAAACGTGCAATCGTAGGCATGTCTGTTGGCGGTATTGTATCTGTTAGCCTTGCCATCTTGGCAAACCTACTCTTTACCCCTCTTTACACCCCTATTGCAGTTTCAGATGTAATTGCACTTATTATTCCTATTCTCCTGCCTTTTAATCTTCTAAAGGTTGTATTGAATTCTATTATTTGCGCACTTATTTACAAGCGCGTTGTAAATATCGTCGCTAGGTAGGAAACGTGCACCAAAGATTGAGTTTTGCAATGAAAGAAAAGTTATCGAGCACTACTGGAGAGACTTCGAGCAAGATGCCTCTCGTGGAGCTCAAAGATATTGAACTTATTTACCACAATACGAAAAAACCAGCTCTCTCACAGGTCTCTCTCACCATATATCCTGGTGAGAGGGTCTGCTTGCTTGGAGCAAATGGATCGGGCAAGTCGACACTCTCTAAGGTAATCGGCGGAATTATGGCGCCTGATTCAGGAATCGTGTCCTATGAAGGTAGGGTTGCTTATTCGCAGGACAAAGGCGTTGATTCTGAGGCGTATCGATCTGCTCGAGAGCACATTGCCTACGTTTTCCAAGATCCTGAAGACCAGATAGTCGCCAGGATTGTAGAGGAAGACGTAGCCTTTGGCCCTGAAAACAAAGCCCTTCCAACACATCAAATCAGATCGCTTGTAGATACGTGCTTGGAAACCGTTGCCATGAGCGAATATGCTCAAACAGACATCTCTGAGCTCAGTGGTGGCCAGCAGCAACGCGTAGCTATTGCGTCTGCTCTTGCCATGGAGCCTACCCTCTTCATAGCAGATGAGCCCGCCTCCATGCTCGATATTCGAGGAAGACGAGCAGCCCTGAAGCTTCTGGGAGATCTTCAGGAGAAGAGTTGTGCCATTGTGCACATCACCCACTACGTTGAAGAAGCTCAGTATGCCGATAAGATCGTGCTTATGGAAGAGGGAAAGGTCGCCTTTATTGGCACCTATGCCCAGCTTTTGGAACAACCTGAACTACTGACACATCAGAACCTGGAGCTTCCTTTCGAACTAAAACTCAAGCGTGAGTTGCAGGTGCGCAAGGGTGTCGCCGGTCAAGATCGCGCTATCGCGGAGAACGTGCACCTTGCGCTACAGAAATCCCAAGGCCACGAGCCTACTCAGATAGAAGTTCGCGACCTTACCTTTACTTACAATAAGGCAGACCATGCCCTCTCCCACCTCAATCTGAGCGTGAAGAAGGGCGAATACGTTTGCCTCATTGGCCAGACTGGATCGGGAAAGACAACGCTGGCCAGAACCCTAGCTGGACTCAACACCGACTTTAGCGGAAGCGTTGAAGTTCTGGGAACCTCGCTCAAGTCACGCAAGATGTGCTCTAAGCTTCAGGGCAAGATCGGCTACATTATGCAAAAGCCTGAAAGGCAACTCTTTGCAGAGACGGTTGAGGAAGATGTAGCTTACGGTCCAACCTGCCAAGGACTTACACCTGATGATGTACGTGCGCGCACTGAGGATGCCCTAAACCTTCTGGGTATTTCTCACCTTGCAGGCAAAAGCCCTTTTGAGCTTTCAGGAGGCCAGCAAAGACTGGTCGCTATTGCAGGAATCTTAAGCATGAATCCTGAGATTCTCATCCTAGACGAGCCTTGTGCAAGTTTGGATAGCGCTGCTTCAGCAAAGCTTTTGGGAATACTCAAGGAACTCAATGCCCGAGGTCTTACCTGCATTATGGTCACGCATTCCATGGAAGATGCAGCATCCATGAGCGATACCATCTACGTACTATCTAAGGGAAAGATTGTGGCTGAAGGCAGTCCTGAGGAAGTATTTGCCCAGGAAACCTTGCTTAAAGATATTGGCCTGGGAATCCCTCAGCCAAAAGCGTATGCACGCGCACTAAACGAGAGACTTGGCTTGGACCTTGCAGAAGCACTCACCTTCGACGAGCTCGTCGACGAGCTTTCCTCCAAGGAGGTGGACTATGAATTGGTATAAAACCCTCGATCCTCGCATACGTGTTGTAACTACCATATGGCTGATGATCTTGTGCTTTAGCGTCACTAACGTCTATCAGGTGATGGGGTCTGCCTTCTTTGCAGGCGTGCTGCTTGCTACAAACGGATTTAACGTAAGAACAGCAGGAAAACTTGCGATTCCGTTCTTGGTATTCTTAACGATTCTCACCCTCATCAATATGCTCTTCATTGCAGAAGGTGAGATCGTTTGGAGTTGGGGGACCATTACAATTACCGACAGGTCGCTGACCTTGAGTCTTTTATACAGCTACCGCTTGGCCTTCATGTTTATGATGGGTGCGTTTTTGGTCAGAAGAACAACTCAGACCCAGATTGCCGATTCCTTCGAGTCACTTATGTCTCCTCTGAAGAAGATTGGAGTTCCCGTAAGAGAGATTGCTCTTGTGTTCTCCCTTGCCCTGAGATTCATTCCAACCCTGACAGAAGAGGCCAGGCAGCTTAAGGAAGCGCAGATGACCCGCGGAGCATCGCTTAACAGCGGATCTATCTTTGCTCGCATTTCTGCACTTGTTGCAAATATCATCCCAATATTTGCAGGGGCAATTCGCCATGCCGATGCTTTGAGCCTTGCGCTTGAGGCAAGAGGCTGGAATATGTCAGAGAATAGAACTCATTTACATCCTATGAAAACTACTGCACGCGACTGGATGTACCTTGCACTTATCTGCGCCCTCACCGCGCTTTGCTACATATCGCTCTAAATAATGATGGCTCCGTATCCTAGGATATGGGGCCATTGGCATATAGAAGATGCAACAATTCCTGTATTTGTTCTTTAGAAGGGGTAAAAAAGCCCCTTGAGGATATATATACAAACATCTCTTACTATAATGAGGATGTTAATAATGAAAGGAATCGATATGACAACTCACAACCAAGAACAGAAGGCTGTATTAGTAACTGGTGGAGCTGGCTTTATTGGAAGTCATACTACCGTACAGCTTCTAGAAAAGGGCGAAAAGGTCGTTATTGCCGATGACCTTTCTAACTCAAACATAAAAGTACTCGATTGCATTCGCAAGATTGTGGGAGATGAGCTTTTTGCAAACCTCACGTTTTGCCGTGGAGATGTTTGCAATAGCGAATTTCTTGAAAGTATCTTCAGCGATCATGCAATAAAGTCTGTCATTCATTTTGCAGGCTATAAGGCTGTGGGAGAGTCTTCAGAGAAACCTTTGGAGTACTACACCAACAACCTCATGTCGACATTGTCGCTGGTAAAAGCTATGCAGAAGCACGGATGCAACAACCTTGTATTCTCAAGCTCAGCTACGGTTTATGGCGATACCGACAAAGTACCTTTGACCGAGGATACCCCAAAGCAGTCTGCTACCAATCCTTATGGATGGACCAAGTGGATGATTGAGCAAATCCTCACTGATATTTGCGAGGCAGATAAGAGCTTCAACGTTGTTCTCTTGCGCTACTTCAACCCAGTGGGAGCTCATGAGTCAGGACTGATTGGAGAAGATCCAAACGGAATTCCAAACAACCTGATGCCTTATATTTCGCAGGTAGCAGTAGGTATTCGCGATAAACTTCATGTATTTGGAGGCGACTACCCTACCCACGACGGTACAGGAGTTCGTGATTTTATTCACGTCGTTGACCTCGCAGAGGGACACCTCAAGGCTCTCGACTGGATGGAGGGAAGAAGCGGAATTGAAGTCTTTAACCTCGGAACAGGCCAAGGATCTTCCGTTTTAGACGTACTGCACGCATTCGAGAAAGCCTGTGGAAAAGAGCTTCCTTACACCATCGAATCCCGCCGACCAGGAGATGTAGCTATCAACTATGCAGATCCCGCCAAGGCGCTTGAGCTTATGGGCTGGAAAGCGGCGCATAACCTCGATGATATGTGCGCCGATGCTTGGAGATGGCAAAGCAAAAACCCACACGGCTACTCTGAAGAATAATCAATCTAAGGAAAACTATGAATCAAGCACCACTCTTCATTGAGTATCTTGAAACGACGCGTCCTGAGATCGTTGAACATATGAAAACGATGGGAGCTCACTACACACAAGATGAGCCTCATGACCTTGAGAAATATCTCTATGGACCGCTCAATACATTCATTCATAACTACGGCAAGCTTACCCGTCCTGCGATTTGCTTGCTCGGAGCCATGGCTGCCGGAGCTGATCGAGACCAGGCAAAGCGCGCACTCGATGTCGCTTGTGCGATTGAGAACTTCCAGGCAGCAGCCCTTATTCACGATGATATTGCCGACCAAGGAGAGCTAAGGCGCTCTATTCCTTGTATGCATATTACCGAAGGCGTGGGGCTTGCCATCAACTGCGGAGATATGGCCCTTGTGGGCACCCGCACCGATATCCTAATGAGTGAGACCTACAGCGATTCTGAGAAGATTGCCCTTCTGAAAGAGTTCTCCTTCATGATTCAAAAGACGATTGAAGGACAGGCACTCGATCTTGGATGGGCACGAGATGACAGGTGGGATATTAGCACTGAGGATTATCTGCAGATGGCAGCCTTGAAAACTGCTCATTATTCCTGCGCCTCCCCTCTTGTATTGGGTGCACTTTGCCAGGGAGCCGATGAAGAAACTCGTGAAGGTCTTCGCAAGTTCGGTCTTTTGGCAGGAATTGCATTCCAGATTCAAGATGATATGCTCAATCTGTTCGGAGATGCAGAGTCTCAAGGCAAGGATTACCGAAGCGATATCGCTGAGGGTAAGCATACCTTGCTGGTAGTAAGTGCACTTGAGCGCCTTGAGGGTAAAGAAAAACAGGAGCTCATCGACATCCTGTCTTCCCATAGCAAAGACCGACGCTCAGCCGACAGAGCGTGTGAATTAATTTTAAATTCTGGTGCACAGCAATACACGCAAGAATATGCATTAGAATTAACAAGGAAATCTAAAGAAATACTCGAAGAGTTGAATATTACTATTGAGGCAAAAGAGATACTTATCTCTATGACTGATTTCTTTATCCAAAGAAATAAATAGCCTCAATATCCAGGAGGATTCATGAAACCAATCGTTCAAGGTGCTACAGGATCTGCTGTAGAAGACATCCAAGAACGTCTCATTAAGCTTAACTATAAGATTGATCAGACTGAACTTGATACACATACCTTTGGTGAGACTACTGCTCTTGCAGTTGCTCAGTTTCGCCTCAAGCACAATCTCTCCCTCACCAACGAGGTAGATGACGCATGCTGGGCAGCTTTGGTAGATGAAAGCTACGAGCTTGGAGATAGAACTCTCTATCTTCGTTTGCCTAACTTCCATGGCTCAGACGTTCACACTTTGCAGACTCGCCTCAACATCCTTGGCTTTTCCTGCGGAGATCCTGATGGGTATTTTGGTGCATACACCGAATCTGCTCTTAAGGAATTTCAGGAGAGCGTAGGCATTATGCCTGATGGAATGGCGTTTATCGACACCTTTGATGCGATTGCTCGCTTGAAGCACGTTTGGAGTGGAAACTCTGCAAAGGGTCCTCATCCAACAGGAGCTATGAGCTTCTCTCGTGCTGCTCACGTTCTTGAGTCAACTCCGATTGCACTCACTGCTGAAGATCCTATCTGCCGAAACATCGTAGGTCGTATGGTAAACCTTGCTGATGCAACAACTGTTGAGTCAAAGCTTTACCTTGCTGATGATCCTGAATGCCCAGAGAAGTGTACCTTGGTTACCTTGGGAACCAAGCGTCTTCCTAAGGACAACACCCTCTTCAACGTAACCGTTGATGAATACGATCATCTTCCAATGCGTATACGCACTGCTTTTGAGAGCGCCTCTGATGTAAATCCACACATCAGACTCGAGGTTCCTTATGAGGCAAGCGATGATAAGGCCTTTACTGTTTCCGATGCTCAGGCATTGGCAGTAGTTGTTCTAGACTCTCTTTGCAATGCATTAGAGCAGATGTAGAAATTATATACCGTACTTCACATACCTGTACTTATAGGGTAAACTTATCAAGTACTAAACAAACAGGGATATCGTCTAATGGTAAGACACGGGTTTTTGGTACCTGTAACCTAGGTTCGATTCCTAGTATCCCTGCCATTTTAGAACGCAACAAGATCACTTCAAGGCAACTTGGAGTGATCTTTTTTGTACAAATTTTTATTTGATTTGAACTGTCAAGAAGACCTTGCGCTTAAAGATGTCAGAGCCTGATTGTAATATTGCTCAATAACGGGAGCGATTGTACTTTGCAAACAATATTTCGAAGCATGATACGTTCCTAATAAAGCATACAGCCGGTACAAGACTAAATGAAATCAAGCATGAAATATCGTAAGACTCGTACCTTACTCGTGAGACATAAAAGTATTTGGCAGTTTAGGAGATAGGCTAAAACATGGTAGTCACTGAACTAATAAGAATTAAGAACGATGTATACACATACGAATATAGGCCTTGGGATAAACACACTCGAGGAGAATTTACTGTCAATTCAAAAGCTGAGTTGTTAGAAGTTATAGAGCTAGCAGAAGATGATAAACATTACAGATATTTCAGTCACGCAATCGCAGGTGTGCGTGACAGACTCAAAACGGAGGGTAAGCTACCTCAACAAGACCTTAGAATATGGCTCTAAGTAAAACTTGATGGTTTTATAAACCGCTCCCATCTGTAATGTTGCTTTAACTCACTGGTTTTAGGTATTTTTCTTTATCCTGGAAATTCTATAAGACTTAGCAAGAAGTCCTTTACATTAATAATGTCAGAGTCTGACCGTATAATGTGGGCCATAAATTAATAAAACTCAACAGAAATGAGCGAATATGGTTACTGCAAAACTTATTGATAGAGACGGTAAGTTCTACATCTACGAATATAGACCAGAGGATGGTGATGATGTAGGGCAGTTCGCCACTACGGATGATTTGAAAGAAATTTATATTCTTTCCTCACCCTCATGCGATTCTGCGAACTACTACATGAAGAAGGTTCTATACGCTATTGGAATCCTTAAAGAAGATAAAGGTGAGATGCCTCCGAAGGTCGTTATGACGTGGTACTAAATTCAAAACCGGATAACTAAGCCACATGACCGCTCCTATTTCAGGGGCGGTTTTTACATTTTGAGTGAGAGATGATGAACAAAGCTTAAGGGAAAGCGCATTTACAGGTTGATTATGCCCTGCAACATACATGATTATGCTCACTGGCAGGATGACGGGGGTAGCGATATACCAGAATGTGAGTTTGATCAAAAGCTATGATTATGATCTATAAACTGAAAGATATACATTCACTGTAATTAGGCATAAAAAAGGCCTCCGCCCTCTCAGATTTATGGTAAGCGGGTAAGTGCCTTCGTTTTTATACTAACCAAGGATACATTTTTATTCAGTGGAAAAATTTCTTTTTCTTGGATGATTATATCGACTATCTAATTGAGGCATGAATCCAGTAGTCCCTAGTGACATATGTCTTCCGATAGAGCATTAGCTCGACATAACAATAAGCCATCATATCGTAAATGCAGGTAATTCCACCCCAACCATAAGTTGTGGATCGACATCACATATGACATCTTAAGAGCTGAATACAGCATTCTTATACTAATTAGATATACTTGAACCAAGCTAATTGCCGTTAAACTAGCAAGTCCCTATCTCGTTATTAATGCTAAGACGGTACGTCATCGAGGTAAATCTAACAGATATACACACAGGAGTATGAATAAAATGGTAAGTGCTAAATTAATTGATAGAGACGACGAATTCTATGTCTATGAATATAGGCCTGAAGACGGTGAGATTGTTGGAGAGTTTGGAATAAATGAAGAGCTAGAAATTGTTTGCGAATATTCAATCCCTGAAATCGATAAATCTCGCTACTATCTTAGAAGGGTTATCCAAGCAATGTATGTACTACAGCTCAAAACAGGTAAAATGCCTGAAAAGATTGTCTATTAAATATTTGAGCACTACAAAACAATCCTAGCTACAACTGCTATATAGTACTGATTGAAGGACCCCAATGATAAACAATCTTATGAACCACCTCAAGACTTGGGGTGGTTTTTCATATCGCGATTATACGAGTTGAGTAAGCTTAAATAAACATTAACGATCCGAAGATACACTGGGAGTTATGTATAAATCTCACCAAAAAAAGAGCAATCCCCTCCATTATTGCGAATCTAAGTCGCGGCACAGCGGCAATTGCTCTCTTTGTCAGTATATAAAAACGAATAATGAGGGTCAATCATTATATTTGGAAAGTTCGCCTGTTTAATGCTTCATTTTTATGCTCCTATAACTCATTCTTCACGCAAGCCAAACATAACACAACCATACAAACCCATCACCTCACTCCCCCACCTCGCCATATCTAAAGATGTCCGACCCCCTTTCTAAAATATTAAGCGAAAGGAGGCGGTCGTTAGAATAATGATAAGGGCAGGAAGCATTATCCAATCCGTATAGACCGCTTTTATTAACACACATTCCTACAAGCCCTTATCGCTCGTTATACAGCAATTCTAATTAACCAAAATGTACGTTTCTACTTTAGTGACTGCATATCAATCCGAAAGCAAATCTTACCTCGAGCTTTCACTCACCTCAAAGAGAGGTGATGAGTAAGATGACAAACGGACAGAAGATCCGCGAGGCTCGCAAATCCGCAGGTCTCACCCAGAAAGATATCTACGAATGGCTTTCGATCCCTATTCGCACCATTCAGGATTGGGAATACGGGGTAAATAAACCCTCTGATTGGGTCACCAATCTCATTATCCAGAAAATTGAAGATGAGGGTGAAGCATACAAAGCAAACGGATTTGATATGTATCGCTGAATACAAAAAAGAGCCAGGTTACCCTGGCTCTTTCACTTACATAGCTTGAAGAATATCGAGGATACTGCGTGCTTCCTCAGAGGAAACTACCTGGTACTTAAACTCACCATCTTCGAGCTTTAGATTACCCTCGTATGCATAGCTGATGCGACCATTTGTAGTCGTTGGATCTTTTGTATAAGTCTTGCAACTTGCATGGACTTGACTGGTTCCGGTCTTCTTTACAATCTCTGAAACATTTCCTGAATTAATGCCACAACCAGGCAAGATCTCAATGCGACCATCTGCTAGACGAATAATGGTCTCAAGATTTTCAATACCCTCATGAGCCGTAGGATACATTCCTGAAGTCAAAATGCGGTCAATTCCACACTCAACCAACGTATCGATAGCCTGGGCAAAGTCCTCTTCCTCAACGCAACCTAGACAATCGAAGGCACGATGAAACACCGCCTCTGCCTTGTGTTTATGACACAGGGCGGCAAACTGCGTTGTGCGCTTCGCATCAATCGTTTTATCGCTGGTCAGAAAACCAAAAGCAAGACCATCAGCCCCTGCTTCCAATAGCGCTTTAGCCTCTTCGAGCATCTGATCGAACTCAAGATCGGTGTAGCAAAAACCACCACAGCGAGGCCTTACCATACAGATAGCAGAAAGGTCCGTATGCTCCTTAACAAGCTTCAAATTTCCCTCACTTGGTGTCAATCCACCAAGCTCCAAGGCACAATTTAA
>RCNH01000555.1_pt1 | contig 18656 bp, 13 predicted proteins | sample 2041161 | NCBI WGS metagenome assembly RCNH01 (sample SAMN09708215, study PRJNA481090) | Feces metagenome, whole genome shotgun sequencing project. | biome: feces | host: Leptonychotes weddellii | place: Antarctica: Sion Island | collected 2010-03-01 | reverse complement strand
AATTATCCTGTTCATGCCTGCACTGACATTACTGGCTTTGGACTCATTGGCCATCTTGCAGAAATGGCAGTTCCATCAGATGTAATCTGTGAGATAGACTCTAATAATGTGGCATACATAACAGATAGTATTTCATATGCAAGTTTAGGCTTGATTCCTGCTGGAGCATATAAAAATAGAGAGTATTCCCAATCTGAAGTATTGGTTTTTGATGACGTTGAGCAATCTAAGCTTGATTTGCTCTATGATCCACAGACCTCAGGTGGGTTGTTGGTTAGTGTTTCAGAACAATATGCTGATGATATCATGAGAGATTTATCTGATAAAAACATGCAAACAAAAGTAAGTATCATTGGACGTGTTTTAGAATATGACCAAAAAGGAAAGCATATTCACATCAAATAATTACGCTGTAGAGCTAAGTTCCTTCCATTTTTGGAGGGAACTTTTTTTAAATTAAAAATTGAAACTAAATTTATAAATTGAGAAGTTTTGCAAGTTGAAACGATTTTACATTAATTAAGGTTAAGCATAAAAATATTTCGAAATAATACTAATAGTAAGAATTTAAAAAAGTATGCTCACCATACAATATGTTATTTCACGTATATGTTGTTGCAAGTGTGACATATTATAACTTTTTTAAATTTTATCTAGCTGCTTTTAAATTCTTGACGTCTTGATTTATGACTCTGATTATTGGCCATTGGCGCTAAATAACATTTTGTAAAATTGTTACATATTAACAAATTGATATAAATCACTAAACCTATTTATACGCCCTGTTTTAAATAATATAAATAATGTAACTATCAAGTAAGATAATTGAAAACAGAAGATCTAAAGTAACAGCAAGCAGTCTTCTATCTCATCGATAAAGTTTAAGAATAATTTTTATAATAAATTTAATATATATAGATATTAATTAATTATTTTACCTACATATAGTACCTAACTAAACGCACCTAGATTTGTACAAATATATATACAATCCCTCATTATCCTCTAACAAATTATAACTTTCAAATTTTGAACCCTGAGTCTTTGTGTCTTACAATGTCTTACACACTTCGCGCGAAAAATGAACTTATTCTTGCTGTAATATCCACGTTAAGTTGATGTGAGATATTCCGAACTGTAGGAGTCAAAATGAATCGTAAAGATTTAGGCTTCGAACTGCAAAGAGTAACAAGACAGTCCCTAGCCTCGCTAGAACAAACAGATAGATATTATCTTGACTATGTCATGTCGCGTCTTCTTGACAATATGTCATCTACACCACAAGCATTTTTTCATATTGATGATAGTGAATTAAAAGACTATCTTAGCTATGCCATGAGACATTATTTTCTTTCGGAGAAAAGAAAATCTCATATTATTTTTTTAAATAAATATACATCTTCTCTACCTTATGATCTTCCTTATAACAACACTACGCTCATTATAGATATCGCCCCTGATACACCTGATCTTTACGTTGAGTCATTAGATCGGCTTGTTGAATCGTGCTACAACAAAAACATCAAGACAATTGTTTTAGCTTGTACAAAATATGACTATGAATATTTAGATAATTTTGCCTTGTACGATGACTATGATTGCATTTTTTCTGAGCATGAAATGAGATTAGTACAAAGCTCATTGCAAGTAGATGATGAGATCAATTTATATAGCTTAACTGCTGGGATGCCAACGTTGCTGAAGCCATGGGTGATTGCTCATGAGGATACGTATTTGCTAGACAACGGAGAGATGTATCAGGCTTCTGTTTATAAATGTATTGAGTGGTATATGAGGGAGGATTTACCAAGCGAGGTTATTAAAAATCGCGTACAGCTGCTTCTTGTAGGAAAAAGTGAATATGAATTGTTCTCAGCTACGCAGTTAAATAATCCTGATAATCTTGCTTCCCCTTTTGTAGTGATAAATGGATGCTCCATTGGTTGTGCTGGTTGGGATGACATACAGCCATATAGAAAGTATTTCGAAAATCATCAAGACATTCTATATGAGCATGAAGGCTCTATATCAACAATTTTAGAGACGCTTTATCAAAAGAAAAAATGGCCCGAGCTCTCACGTGCATTATCAATTATTCCTTCCAATGATATAACAGCAAAATATGTGTCATATATTCCATTTGAGGTTATTAATTGTGGGTACTGTTCACTGATAGAAAAGGCATCATTGTTTGAACATTCCTTAAGTACACCAGGGCGTTTAAGTCTTAGGATGGGTCAGGCTGCAATCGCTGGAAACATCGTCGATTTAGAGACATGTTTGAGCGATTATTGTGCTCTTGATTCAAGTGATATAAGAATTCAGTATCAAGCTAGAGCCATTATCGATTCATATCGGATACTAAGAGGAGAAAACGTAGAGCTTGAAGTTAATGAAGAGATCGATAGCTCATTTTTAAAACTTCTAAACATGCACAATAGTGTCCTTAATCTTGTAAGCCAAGGAAATTTCGAGACTGCTTATCAGATCGTTCTTTTGCAACACAATACTTTTGACAATAGTTTTATTGGGGAAATGCTTGGCCTGGATCTGGTTTTACTTTCTCTTTTTGTTGCGGATGATTCTTGGGATAATCTTCAAGATAATTTTCATCCTGCTATCGAAATGCTTTCATCATCAGGTATCAATAGCATTAACTCCTTCATTCCAGTTATTAAAGATTGTATTGATTGTATTTTCAACAATGAAATTAATACGTTTACTCTAGAGCGTGCTATAAGTACAGCACAGTGCAGAGAATATTCATGGCTGGCTAGCTGCATGTTGATTTTTTCTACAGCATACAATCTTAAAATTAAGAATTTACTTAAGGCCTATACTCAAGCACAGCTACTTATGCAACTTGTTAATAATTGCGATTCTGATTATCTAAATTGCATATCTCAGATTTTGTATTTTCTCACAAAGGAAAAGTTGGGTGAGGACTCATCTATCCCTTATCAGGATTTGAAATATCCTTCTAGCGCTGAGGGGGAAGTGTTGGCTGCAATTGTTTGGTATTTGGCTGGTATAAGAGGCAGTAATAATAAGGTCTATCCTGCTAATCCGGTAGGTATGTGGTGGTTTATTCGCTATTTAGAGCAAATTGATGAGCCTCTTGTGGCTCATGTATTGAACAAATTGAATCCTGTTTGGGTGCACGACTATAAATATTATCGTTTGAGGTTTGAATCTTTAGCCAAAAATATAAAGGAGGCATGTGAGATGAGTAAGGTTGAAGACAAGCTTATACAAGAGCGAAATATTTTGCATATAGACATTATGGGTAGTGTCGAAATTAGAAGCTCAGGCAAAGTAATTGAAGAAGAGGACTGGACACGAAAAGCTGCAAAAATGCTTTTGTTGTATCTTGCAATAGCTGAAAATCATAGGTTATCTAGGGCGGATTTGCAGGAGTTGCTATGGCCTGACAAAGATTATATTTCAGCACGTGGAAATTTATATACAGCTCTTAGCTCTTTAAAAAGAACAATAGGCTACAACGAACAACTTCGTCCTTATATTAAATGTAATGAGGGATATATTTCCCTTAATCCTGAATGCGTCTACATCGATAGTGATGCGTTTAGTCTTATAGCTACAAAAATGATCGACAGCTCATGTGATCCTGAGGTTATTCTAGGTGAGCAGTTAATTGGTGCATATCACACAGGATTGTTTGTACCGATTGGTGATGAATCTGGATTGTTCCATGCACGTAGGGAATATTTCCAAGCACTTTATCTCGAGGCGCTTATGAATCTTGCTGAGCTTTCTTTAAGAATGGGCAGACCAAGACAGACAGTTCGATGCACTAAAGAAATTCTTTCCATAGATGATAGAAGGGAAGATGCATTCTTGTTGTTTATACATGGTTTGCACAGCATGGGAAGAAGAGCTGAGGTTGTAACTGCATACAATATATACAGTAAAACCCTTATAAATAAGTATGGTATTGCAATATCGAGTACAACACGTGATATGTATACAGAAATTATTCAAGATGATTCAAGACCTGATGAAGTATTCGATGCGGGTTAGCAGGCCTAATTTATTGAACGATAGTCAAAAATATTATACATAACCAGTCGATTTTTTCCTCTAAAATATGTCAATACGATAGTTTTATTGTACTTGTTTATAATCTTGCTCTATTTCATTAAATAGATTGATAAAGTTAGACGATGAATAGTTATTTACTTTTATTGTCTATTAAAGGATCAACATGGCGAGTTTCTTCTCCAAATTGCTCTCAATCGGATCTGATAAAGAGTTAAAGGAATTAAAAAAGATTTCCGCACAAGTCAATGAGCTTGAACCACGTTTTCAGGCCCTGACCGACGAAGAGTTACGTGCACAAACCGATATATTTAAGCAGCGCTATAAGGATGGCGAGTCTCTAGATGACCTTCTTCCTGAGGCATTTGCTACCGTTCGTGAAGCATCTGTTCGTACCTTGGGTATGCGTCACTACGACGTTCAGGTAATCGGAGCTATTGCACTTCACCGCGGTATGATTGCTGAAATGAAGACTGGTGAAGGTAAAACATTGGTTTCTACCCTTGCTGGATATCTCAATGCGCTTTCTGGTGAAGGTGTTCACATCGTTACTGTTAATGACTATCTTGCAAAGCGTGACGCCGAGCAGATGTCACAGGTATATAACTTTCTAGGTCTTACAGTTGGACTTCTTCAAAATGGTATGAATCTCTCTGAGAAACGTCCAGCTTATGCAGCCGACATTACCTATGGTACTAACTCTGAGTTTGGTTTTGACTACCTTCGTGACAATATGGTTACCCGTCCTGATCAGCGCGTACAGCGTGGTCATAACTTTACCATCGTCGACGAGGTTGACTCCATCTTGATCGATGAGGCACGTACTCCATTGATTATTTCTGGTGCAGGCAATAAGTCTGCAGCTACCTATAAGGATTTTGCTAGAGCTGTACGCGGACTTCGTCCAGAGATCGACTACGATATGGATGAGGCAAAGCACACCATTACAGCTACCGATGAGGGTCTAACACGTATTGAGAATGCCTTGGGCATTGATGATATTTATGCTGATATGTCAGGCCAGCTTGTTAATCACTTGCAACAGGCCCTTAAAGCAGAATATATGTTCCATCGCAATCAGCAGTACATCGTTACTGATGGTGAAGTAAAGATTGTTGATGAGTTTACTGGTCGTATCATGGAAGGCCGTCGTTATTCTGAGGGTCTACACCAGGCTATTGAGGCTAAAGAAGGTGTATATGTTCGTGAAGAAAACCAGACTCTAGCAACAATTACATTGCAGAATTACTTCCGTCTCTACAAGAAGCTCTCTGGTATGACCGGTACTGCAATGACTGAGGATTCTGAGTTCCGTCAGATTTATAATCTTCCAGTTCAGGCTATTCCACCTAATAAGCCTGTTATACGTGAGGATAACGAAGATAAGATCTATCGCACAATTGATGCAAAATTCAAGGCTGTTGCAGATGAGATTGCCAAGCGTCATGAGACAGGTCAGCCTGTTCTTGTAGGTACTGTATCTATTGAGTCTTCTGAGCGTTTGAGTCGACTTTTGCAAAAGCGCGGCATTAAACACGAGATTCTCAATGCTAAATTCCATGCACGTGAGGCAGCAATCGTTGCTCAGGCTGGTCGTTTAGGAGCTGTTACAATTGCTACTAACATGGCAGGTCGTGGTACCGATATCTTGCTTGGTGGAAATGCTAACTTTATGGCTGAAGATGTCATCGCAACTCAGGGAATTGATCCTGAGGAAATTACCGATGAGCAGAAAGAGACCATCCTAAAGGAAGTAAAAGCAGGCTGCAACGACGAGCACCAGAAGGTTCTTGAAGTTGGCGGACTTTGCGTTATTGGTACTGAGCGCCATGAATCACGTCGTATTGACAATCAGCTTCGTGGTCGTGCAGGTCGTCAGGGAGATCCTGGTGTTACGCAGTTCTACCTCTCACTTGAAGATGACATTATGCGCCTTTTTGCAGGCGATCGTCTTGAGCGCATCTCTGACATGATGCAACAGTGGGACATGCCAGATGATGCTCCAATTCAGCATCGTATGGTTTCACGTTCTGTTGAAAATGCTCAGCGCAAGGTAGAAGAGATGAACTTCTCTATGCGTAAGCATGTTCTTGAATACGATGACGTTATGAACAAGCAGCGTCAGGTTATCTACGAAGAGCGCAACAAGATTCTTGACGGTAAGGACCTTACTGCTCACGTAGAGGAAGTAACACGCGAAACCTCTGAGCGTGCTGTTGAAGAATATTGCCCAAAATCTGATGATCCTGATTTCTGGGATCTTGAAGGCCTTGAGGCCTGGATGGAAGAGACCACAGGTCAGCCATTTGAATATCCAGACGATGACATCGACAACTACGATGCACTCATCGAAGATACATATCGCTATCTCATGGACCAATATGAAGATAAGGCAGAGCGCCTAGGCGATACCATCATGACTGAACTTGCAACTCAGGTAATGCTTCGTGTTATCGATACACGTTGGATGAGTTACTTGCAGGAGATGGATTACCTAAAGACAGGTATTGGTCTTCGTGGTTTTGGCCAGCGAGATCCTTTGGTTGAATATAAAACTGAGGCATTCCGCGGATTTGCTGAACTTGTAAGCACTATGTATGAAGACTTCTTGCGTACTATTTTGCGCATTGAGCTCAATGTAATGCCGCAAGAGCAATCAAACCTCAATAACGTTCAGTACTCTGGACCAGCTGAGGTAGATGGCGATCAGCCACATCGCCCACGCCATATGAGCACCAATCAGCCTGCTCCTGATAAGGCACGTACCTATCGCAAATCTGAGTCACATGACCCTTATGCAAACGTAGGTCGCAATGATCCTTGCCCATGTGGTAGTGGAAAGAAATTCAAGAATTGCCATGGAATTAACGCATAATAATGATTGAATTTGATTTACAAAATATTGATTCTCTAAGCTCACGTCTTGCTGAAATCGAAGCATATTTGCATCTCGACGACGCAAGGCGTGAGATTGCCATTTTAGAGGAAAAATCATCACATCCTGATTTTTGGTCAGATCAAGAGTCTGCCAAGAGCACGATGGGCAAATTATCTCAACTTAAAACTACAGTGAGTAATTTTGCAGAAGCCAAAATTCTTTTGGATGACGCGCGAGAGGCACTTGAGTTTATTGATGATGAGGATGCTTCAGATTTAATTGAAGAGGGAAGAGAAAACCTCTGTAAAGTTGAGCGCATGATGAGTGAGTTTGAACTTTCTACCTGGTTTGATGACGAACTTGATTCTGGAGATGCAATTGTAACAATTACACCTGGTCAAGGCGGCCTTGAGGCACAAGATTGGTGTGAGATGCTCTTTCGCATGTATGTGCGCTATTGTGATCGCCGTGGATGGAAAGTAGACGTCGCTGATTTGCCTAAAGCTGAGGTTATCGGAATTGATAGGGCTGTTTTTAAGGTAGAAGGCTATAACGCTTACGGCATGCTAAAGGCTGAGCAGGGCGTACATAGACTTGTTCGCATTAGTCCTACAGATGAAAAGAAGCGCAGACAAACTACTTTTGCAGGCGTTGAAGTTCTTCCTGTATTGCCTTCTGATATCGAGGTCGATATTGATCAAAAAGATCTTCGCATTGATGTATTTCATGCATCGGGACCAGGTGGACAAGGTGTAAACACTACAGATTCTGCTGTGCGTATTACTCATATTCCATCCGGTATTGTTGTGTCATGCCAAAACGAGCGTTCTCAATTGCAGAATAAAGCGATGGCTATGCAAATTTTGCAGAGTAAGCTCTATGAGTTAGAAAAGCAAAAGAGAGCCAATGAGATAGATGAACTTAGAGGACCTAAGCACGAGATTTCTTTCGGCAATCAAATCAAAAGCTACGTTTTGTATCCTTACCAATTAGTAAAAGATTTACGAACAGGTTACGAAACGGGAAAAGTTTCGAGTATCTTAGATGATGGTGACCTAGATGAGTTTATAATCGCTTATCATAGATGGAGATGTAGCGATATTAATCACTAGGAGAAACAAAACTATGGAAATGAAAACATCCATGAAACAAATCATCAAAGATGCAGCCTTGATTATTTCGGGGTCATTTATATATGCACTGGGTGCAGATTGTTTTCAGATTCCTTTTGACATTGCAGCTGGTGGAGTTACTGGATTAGCAACGGTTAACCACGCTGTTTTAGAATCATTTAATATCTCTTTTCCAATTGGTACTCAAACTATCATATTTAATATCCTTTTGATGATTCCTGTTATCAAAAGTGGTGGAATGAAGTACGCCGCTCGTACACTTGCAGGTATTTTCGCCTCCGGATTTTTCTTGGACCTTTTGAGTCCTTTTGTTCCTAATCTTGAGGGATATGACCTGTTTGTAGCTGTATTGTGGGGCGGTTTCATATCTGGAGTTGGATTGGGTCTTGTGTTTCGAAGTGGTGGAAACACAGGTGGTACAGATATTATTGCCCAGTTAATTGCAAAGCGAACATCACTTCCTGTTGGATTTTTATCCATATGTTGTGATGCGGTTGTAGTGCTTATTTCAATTCCTGTATTTGGTTTGAGAAATGCGCTCTATGCAATTATTTGCATGATAGTTATGGGTAAAACTGTTGATTTTGTTATTGAGGGTCCAAAAACAGAGCGTGCTGCCTATATCATTTCAGATAATCATGAAATCATTGCTGAGAAAGTTATGTATGCAATGGGCAGAGGCTGTACGGAATTTAAGGCACGCGGTGTTTGGTCTGGAAATGATAAGCCAGTTTTGTTTGTTGTTTTAGGAATTCGTGAAATTACTCAGCTGAAATCTATTGTGGCTGAACATGATCCTGAGGCAATTGTAATTATTTCTGATGTACATGAGGCGTTTGGAGAAGGATTCAAACGCATCGAGTCATAGTTTAATATGTCCTAAAGACCATACATCTTTTACGATGCACTGGTCTTTTATTTTGGAAAGTTAATAGAGAGGAATATCTTGAAGGAAAGCGTAATCAAGCGATCTGTCGTTAAAGATTCTTTAATGATTATAGTTGGCTCCTTTTTCTATGCTTTAGGCGTCGATTGCTTCCAGGTGCCATTCGGCATTGCAGCTGGAGGGGTTACAGGTCTTGCAGTTGTTATTAATGCTGTAGGCGAGATGTTTGGGGTTAATATTCCAATTGGTACACAAACTATCGTCTTTAATCTGCTGCTTATGATTCCTGTGTTTAGGCGTGGAGGAGTTAGATATATCTATCGAGTTATGGTAGGTATTTTTGCCTCAGGATTCTTCTTAGATCTTCTCTCGGCATTTGTACCTGTTCTTGAGGGCTACGATTTGTTTATCGCTGTTCTTTGGGGCGGTGTAATCGCTGGTTTTGGAGTAGGCTTAGTATTTCGCAGTGGTGGAAATACAGGTGGCATGGACATCATCGCTCAGTTTTTCTCACGCAAGCTTAAAATGTCTATCGGAACCGTATCTATTGGTTTAAATGCAATGGTTATCGCATTGTCAATTCCTGTATTTAGTCTACGAAACGCATTGTATGCTATTGTATGCATGGTCATAACAGGTAAGGTAATCGATCTTGTAATCGATGGTCCACACAATGAACGTGCATGTTATATTATTTCTGCTAAGCATAATGAAATTGCAAGTCAGGTTATGTATGAGATGGGCCGTGGCTGTACTGAGATTCAAGCACGTGGTGTTTGGTCAGGAAATAACCGCCCTATGCTTTTTATCATCCTTGATAGAGGTGAAGTAGGTATCTTAAAGATGCTTGTAGCTGACATCGACCCCGATGCAGTTGTCGCTATATCTGAGATACATGAAACATTTGGTCAAGGCTTCAAACATATCTCTGCTGGTTATAAATCTTAACTATCTATTGTCCCTGTGTAGAAGAGTATCTCTTTTATGCAGGGACAATTTTAGTGAATTGGTAAACCTCAAGCTATAAGCAATGAGTGTGTTGTATGCTTAAGACATACTGCATAAGTGTCGAGAAAGGATGCGCATGAAGTTCTTTATTGATTCTGCTGATCTTAATGAGATTCGCGAAGCAAAGAGCTGGGGATGCGTAAGTGGTGTAACCACTAACCCTAGTTTGTACGCTCGTACAGGTGGTAAGGTTTCTGATTTTGATCAGCATATGGCAAAGATTTGTCAGATATGCGGAGGATTGCCAGTTTCAGCTGAAGCGACAGCAAAGACATCAGAGCAGATGATTGCAGAGGGTAGGCGCCTGCATAAAATTGCTCCTAATATTGTTGTTAAGCTTCCTATTTCCCCAGAAGCACTGGAGGCAACCTATGAGCTTCATAAGGAGGGAATACCGGTTAATATGACACTTGTATTCAATGCCACTCAAGCGCTACTTGCAGCTAGGGCTGGTGCTAGATATATAAGTCCGTTCATTGGCCGATTCGATGATATTGCTGAAGATGGAGTCGAACAACTTGATACAATAGTTAGGTGTATAAAAAACTATAATTTCGATCATGAGGTTGAAATTATCGCAGCCTCTATAAGAACACCTAATCATGTTACCCAAGCAGCATTGATAGGAGCAGATATTGCAACTGTCCCGCTCAAGATTCTTAAGAAATGTCTCTATCATCCATTGACATCCGAGGGTCTGGCAAAGTTTGATGCTGATTGGAATAGACTCGATACGTAGTTAATTGCTACAAGGTATATAAATTACGAAGCTAGTTTCGTATGTATATAGAAAGGAAAAGCTAATGGCTTGCAACCACACGCCAAATTCGCATCCATTCCCAGGATTTGAGAAACTCTTTAAGGTTAAAGAAACTGCTAACACTATGCGCCAGGAAGTCATCTCTATGGTTTCTGAAGCAAAAAGTGGACATCCTGGTGGATCTCTCTCAGCTGCAGATATCGTAGCTACATTGTTCTTCTCCGATGTAATGGATTACAATCGCGAAGATCCAAATGACCACACAAAAGACCGCTTCTTCCTTTCTAAAGGACACGCAGCGCCAGTTTTGTATGCTGCTTTCCATCAGCTTGGATGGATTGAAGATGAAGATCTTCACACTCTTCGTCGCCTAGGTTCAAAGCTACAAGGTCATCCAGACCGCCATGCTTGTCCTGGTATTGAGATTTGTTCCGGTTCATTAGGACAGGGCCTCAGCGTTGCATGTGGAGCTGCATTGGGTATGAAGCTCGATGCCGAAGCTCAAGGTGTTGAGCCTCATAAGGTATATGCTTATATGGGTGATGGTGAGATGCAAGAGGGTTCCAACTGGGAAGCTATCATGTTTGCAGCTCATCAAAAATTAGGAAACCTCATTGGTATTATCGATAAGAACAATCTTCAAATTGACGGTAATGTAAATGATGTTTGTACACTTGGCGACATTGATGCAAAGTGTGAAGCATTTGGCTGGAAGACCATTCATGCTGATGGACACTGCATCAAAAGCATTTATGATGCACTCAATGAGGCAAAAGCATACGGCGAAGGTCCTGTAATGGTTATCTTTGATACCGTTAAGGGCAAGGGCGTAAGCTTCATGGAGAACAATGCAGGCTGGCACGGTAAAGCTCCTAATGCTGAGCAGACCGAACAAGCACTTAGCGAACTTAAAGAAGCAGCAAAGATTTTTAAGAAGGAGACTTGCAATGAGTAAGCGCGCAACACGTGAGGCTTTTGGTGAGACACTTGTTGAACTCGCTGAAGAGGGAGTAAATGTATTTGCAGTAGATGCAGATCTTGCAGGTTCCACAACTACAGCTAAGCTTGCAAGCTTTAGCAAAGAGCACTTTTGCGATGTTGGTATCGCAGAGCAGAACATGATTGGTGTTGCAGCTGGTCTTTCTTTGACTGGCCGTATCCCATTCACATCATCATTTGCTGCATTTGGTGTTGGACGTTGCTATGATCAGATTCGCAATACAGTTTGCGATTCAGACCTCAATGTAAAGATTTGTCCTACCCACGCAGGCGTTACTGTCGGTGAGGATGGAGCAACTCATCAGATGCTCGAGGATATCTCAATGATGCGTAACTTGCCTAATATGCGCGTTTTGGTACCAGCTGATTTCAACAGCGCTAAAGCAGCTATACGTCTTGCTGCTGAGGTAGAAGGACCAGTTTATGTTCGTATGGGACGCCATGCTGTTGATTCTATTTATGATGAAACATTCAAAGGCGGCATCGGTTACGCTGGAGTTCTTCGTGAAGGTAGTGACGTTACTATCTGCGCATGTGGTGTTGAGGTAGCACAGGCTCTAGAAGCTGCACGTATCCTTGAGGCAGATGGTATCTCTTGTGAGGTAATTGACGTGTTTAGCGTTTCTCCTCTTGATGAAGAAAAGATTATCGAGAGTGCACGCAAGACAGGTCGTGTAGTATGCTGTGAGGAGCATATGGTAACAGGTGGAATGGGTAGTGCCATTGCCGAGCTTCTTGCTCAGAAATTGCCTACTCCTATGTGTTTTGTAGGAATGACCAGTTTTGGAACATCTGCACCTGGAGATGACTTGATGGCTCATTTCGGTCTTGATACAGAGGGAATTGTAAAGAAAGTACGTCAATTCCTAGCATAAACGTATATTTTAATTTGAAATTTTTGGGAGACCTTGTATGCAAACAGGGTCTCTCTTTGTATTTCATGCGTATCTTCTATGTGAGTGGTCTGCTTTTATTGTTCTTGCGGTAAAAAGACAATAGGTAGTATTTAATAATCATGTATTATTTTAGACGTGTATAAATTTAGATAAAAGGAGCTCTTGTGGCCAATCATTACCACAATGATAAGCAGCTTGAGGGCGCAGACGTCGAAAAGTTGCTTTCACAGATTCCTGATCCTGCAGCTGAGGGTGAAGTATTTGAAGATGCTACACTCAATACTGCTACACCTGAAGTATCAGAAATTAAAGAATTAGACGATGCTAATGCAGATCGTCTTGTAGATGAAATTATGAGCGATGCATATGCATCAACCTCTACCTCTGAAGGAATTGCAGAGATTGCTGATGTACAAATCGAAGATGGCATGGTTGAAGTTCAAACCAATCAACAGCCACGTGCAAATGTAGCAAAGGGCAAGCCTACAATCTCTTTCAGAAACACTTCTGTAGTTTATGAATCTCAGCCTAACAAGCCTGCATTGGATAACTTGAATATTGACATTTACCCTGGCGAGTTCGTCTTTCTTGTTGGACACTCTGGATCTGGTAAATCAACCTTCATTAAGCTTGTTACTCGTGAAATCAAAGCTACATCAGGAAAAGTTATTGTTGCCGGCCAAGACCTAACGACAATGAGAAACTGGAAAGTTCCTTACCTTCGTCGTCAGCTCGGTTGTGTTTTCCAGGACTTTAAGCTTTTGAGCAATAAGACAATTTACGAAAATGTTGCATTTGCACTTGAGTGTATCGGTAAGCCAAAGAGCGTTATCGAGCAGCAGGTACCTGAGGTACTTCGTCTTGTAGGTCTTGCCGATCGTATGGATTCATATCCAGATCAGCTCTCTGGTGGAGAGCAGCAGCGTGTATCTGTAGCACGTGCTATGGTTAACCGTCCACCACTACTAGTATGCGACGAGCCTACCGGAAATCTCGATCCTGCAATTTCACAAGGTATTATGAAATTGTTGGAGCGTATTAATGAAACAGGAACTACTGTTTTGATGGCTACTCATGACCGCGACATGGTAAATACTATGCGCAAGCGTGTTATTGCACTTGAGTCAGGACATGTTGTTCGTGACGAAGAGGGAGGAGGATACGGTAACTATGTTGGGTTCTAATTTTACTTACTCCCTGCGTGAGGCAGGACGCCATTTTCACCGTAATCTCTCTACTTGCATTGGTGCAGTAGTAACCATTTTCTTATCTCTGTTCATTATTGGAGTATTTGTTTTTGGTTCTGCTATTGTTCAAAACATCTTAGGCAGTGCAGAAGATCAGGTAACTATTCAAGCATTTATTAGCGATGATGCTTCTAATTCTCAAATTGAATCGTTGCAAAATCAGATTAAAACATGGCCAAATGTTCAGTCTGTAACTTATAAGAATAAAGAACAGGCTTATAAAGAATATCGTGAGCGTGTTTCTGAGGATATTATCAACGCTATTGAATCAAATAAGAATCCGCTTCCTGCATCTTTGGAGATTCAGCTTCAGCAACCAAATCAGGTTGAAGAGACTGCTCAAAAGCTCATACAAGATCCTGAATATCAAAAGATTGCCGATGAAGGTAATGCTGAGAAATCAGTTCTTTATGGACAGGGCTATGTTGAAAAGCTCTTTGCAATTATCAAGTATGTAAACCTTGCAGGTATTATTCTTGTAAGTCTTCTTACTTTTGTTGCATTTGTATTCATCAATAACACTATTCGCCTTGCTATTACAGCGCGTCGTCGTGAGATTGCAATTGAGCGACTAGTAGGTGCTTCCAATAGCTTCATTCGTGGACCGTTCTTGATGGAAGGTGCTTTAGAATCTATCTTCGGAGCACTTTTGGCAATCATCGGTTTGCAGCTTTTGAGAGTTTACGCTATGCCAGTTGTGCAAAACGCTATGCCATTTTTACCATTTACCATACCTGGTGATGTTGTAACATGGACTTATGTTGGACTTCTTTCAGTAGGTCTTATCATTGGTCTTTTTGGCTCAGCTATCGCAATGCGTCGTTACCTCAAGGTATAGTTTGCGACTTAATAGGGGCGCGGCGACATTTGTCGTCTGCGCCCTTTCTTTATAAAGAGGTGAATATGGGAAAAATGAAAAAAGCCCGTTTTAATGACCGTAAAAAATCTAAAAAGAAGCAAACCCTAACAGGCATATTGCATCTTACTGGACAGGGCTACGGCACCATCAATACAGAGTTGGGTGAATATCCTGTCTTTCCTGAAGATCTGCGCGGTGCTATGGATCGCGATGAGGTTAAAGTTTACATTAAACGAGGAAGAACCCGTGATAAGGCTGTGATTGTTGATATTGTTAACAGGGCAGCTCAGGTAATCATGGGTATCTATCGTGATATTGAGGGGATAGGCATGATAGATCCTCTTGATAATCGTTTAACGTATGACTTTTACGTATATCCTAACCAAGGGACAATAAAGCGACTTCATGTAAAAGATGGAGACATCGTTATCGCTCAGATTCTAGATTATCCATACAGGCGCACTCCAGGTAGCGTTAAGATTCTTGAAAATAAGGGCCCAGCTGAGGATTTTGATCTTGCAATTGAGCAAGCTATTGAACAGGCGGGAATACGCGTACACTTCCCAGAGGAAGTGATTGGTACAGCCAATAAGCTTGAGTGTGAAGTGGAGCAAGCCCTTGCATACGACGATACACGTCGTGATTTAAGAGATAAGCTCTGTTTTACAATCGATCCTATTGATGCTAAAGACTTCGATGATGCAGTATATGCACGTGAGCTTGAGGATGGATCATTTGAGCTTGATGTATATATTGCAGATGTAAGTCATTATGTTCACTGGAAAGATGCGATTGATAAAGAAGCACAGATGCGAACTTGCTCTGCGTATCTTGTAGACCGTGTAATTCCTATGCTTCCAGAGAAGTTATGTAACGAGATTTGCTCTTTGAGGCCACTTGAAGACAGGCTTGCTATGGGAGTTCATATGCACCTGAGTTCACGTGGTAAGGTATTGAGCTATGATGTGTTCTCATGTGCTATATGCTCTGCTGCGCGACTTGATTACGGAAGTGTTGATAGGTATCTCAATGGCGAAATTAAGGCATATGAACTCGATGTAAAACACAATAAAGCTGAGCAGGTTGCCGCTTCGATATTGGCTCTACAAAAAATTGCTCATCTTCGTTTAGCAATTCAGAGAAAACGTGGTTCATTAGAGTTTGAGACAAAAGAAACTCACGTTGTCCTCGATGAAAATAAGAAACCTGTAGATGTTATAGTTCGCCAAACAACTGAGGCCACTTCCTTGGTTGAGCAGGCTATGTTGTTGGCAAATGAATGTGTTGCCAATAGACTTGCTTCAAGAGATATACCTGCTGCCTATCGCGTTCATGAGGCTCCAGATCCTGAGGCTCTCACCAGAGCACTTCCTGTACTTTGGGAGTTTGATCTTATTGATAACGAAGATAAGCTACGCTTGAGCATGGGGGATCCTTTTGCTATCCAGGATATCCTGGCTCGTGCAAAAGACACTGATGCAGAATATATAATTAATCAGATTCTGTTGCGCTGTCAGTCTAGGGCTGTGTATAAGCCTATGAATGAAGGACATTTCGCATTGGGTGCACCTATGTATTGTCACTTCACAAGTCCAATTCGTCGCTATCCTGATGTTATTGTTCATCGAAAGCTAAAGTCTTTGGCGGCAGGAACACTTAAAACTACAAAACAAGAGAAGATTAACAAGCGACTCAATGACATATGTATGGAGTGTTCTGCTCAAGAAAGAGTTGCTGACAAGCTTGGATACACAACTCATGCCATCAAGATGGCAGAGATGTATGAGGATAAATTAGGCGAGAGGTTCTCTGCTATTATTTCAGGAGTTACTTCATTTGGCTTTTTTGTAACACTCGACGATACATTTGCAGATGGACTAGTTCCTATTCGTACGCTCCCTGATGATTGGTATGAGTTTGATGAGGAACGCATGCTGTTGCATGGAGTTGACAGAGATATTACATGGAGACTAGGACAAAGAGTTGTCGTTGAGTTAAGACAAGTTGATGTAGTATTAGGTAAAATGGATTTTGTTGTAGTTCCAACTATCGATCAGATGTAGGAATTGCTTATATAAAGGAGGGGTTATGGAACCTACCCAGCTATCTGATGATTTGCTCAGGGCAGAAGGTTTGCTTGTAAATGGTCAGCCAGAACAAGCACAAGCTTTGCTTGCAAGACAGGCAGAAGACGCTGAAGAATATATCGCCCAGCACTATCAAACAACAGATGATACTCAATATTTCAGTTTTCCTGAACTCTACTTCCTACTTGCTTACAAGAAGGTTGAAGAAGACCCACGCAATATCATCGTTGTCAACGAGCCATTCGATCGTCTGTATAACGATCTTGCTATAGCTAATGTTATGGTAGGAGACTACCAACTAGCACAAGAATCTCTCAAGCAGGCTGTTCGCTGGAATCCTATGGATTGTGAATATCGTCTTCGTTTGGCAGATTTGTTTATGACAAATGGTGACATGAACGAATATCTAGCTCTTACATATTCTGTTTTTGAGCGCGCTAGTGAGGCTGAGCACATTATTCGTGCATACGTGAACTTCGCTGGATACTTTGAGCAAAGTGGAAGAGAGATGCTTTGTGCTTCAGCCCTCAAGGCTGCTGAGCAGTTCAATATAGATGAGCCTCACCTCAATGACGCGCTCGAAGCCGCACGCAATAGCGCTCATGATCCTAATTTAATTGAGCTTCAAGAAGCACAAGAGCTCCTTGCTGCAGAAGGTATTCCTGAAGGTGCTAATGCAGAAGTTGCAATTTGTATGCTGATGTGTGCTGTGGACGCTGCTGAGATTAATGACAAAACTCAAGCAACGAACCTTATGCTCAAGGCGCGAAACCTCATAGGAGCACCGGCTTGCCAAGCCCTTTTGGAACTCATTCAAGATGCAGATAATCAGCTAAATCAATAATAAAGATCAGAGATTTATATGGAAGCTAAAAAAGAAAAGAAAAGCATAGCGCGAAATAAAGTCGCTCATCACGAGTATTTTATTGAAGAGACATTTGAAGCTGGTATTGTATTGAACGGATGCGAGGTTAGAAGTCTTCGTGAGAGAGGATGCCAGATTACTGATTCTTTCTGCTTAATTCGACATGGTGAGTGCTGGCTTCATGGGGTGCATATACACCCATATTCACACGGATCTATCTTCAATGGAGATCCAGATCGAAAGCGCAAGCTGTTGTTGCATCGCAAACAGATTATATATCTTGAGCGCAAGCTCGCTACTAAGGGTATGGCACTTGTTCCTCTTGCCATGTATTTTGACAATAATGGAAGGGTCAAACTGCAGATTGGCTTGAGTAAGGGTAAGAAACTCTATGATAAGCGTCAGGATATGGCAGCACGTGATACTCAACGAGATATTGAGCGTGCGCTCAAAGCACGAAATCAAAGGTACTAAACTTTCAATAAGTTAACGTTATGCTACTAATTAAGTAGTATTTGCGTTAATGTATGATATATTAGTTTTTGATGTATAAGAAACCTCAAAACGGCGTATACTGACATTAACATCAAGTGCTAAATTATTCATTTACTTGATATTTTTTAGCTTACAAATACAGCCTTTAATTGGCTGTAATACAAAAGGAGAGAGTTATGTCTGAAGAGAAGAAGTACACCTTCCGTTGCACTGTATGCGGCTATGAGGTAACCATCGATGAGCCACAGCTTCCAGCTGATTTTGTATGCCCACTTTGCGGTGCTACTGCAGATCAGTTTGTACTCGTTGAGGACTAAGCATCGAATTTAGAGTATAAAACTTTAATGGTGATTGTGGATTTAAACACATTCATTCCTGGCAATCGGACATACTATGTATGTTCGATTGTTTTTACTTACTGGGGGCGACTGGTTTCGACAGGGTAAGTCAGAGACGGGAAGCAAGCCGTGGTCTCCTCGCCACG
>RCNH01000393.1_pt1 | contig 18680 bp, 15 predicted proteins | sample 2041161 | NCBI WGS metagenome assembly RCNH01 (sample SAMN09708215, study PRJNA481090) | Feces metagenome, whole genome shotgun sequencing project. | biome: feces | host: Leptonychotes weddellii | place: Antarctica: Sion Island | collected 2010-03-01 | reverse complement strand
GGGAGGTGGCTATGCTTACGGGAGCAAGCATCTCAAAATCCTCCCCTTTGCTGACTTCTTTGGGTACTTTCTTGTTCAGCACAAGAAAGTACCGCCCCCCGTCCCCCGCAGGGCAAAGCTCGGTGTCGTTTCTGCGGTGCAGTACCGTCCCACCCCTGTCATTCTGAGGGAGCGAAGTGACCGAAGAATCTTTCCTTTAGATTCTTCGCTTACGCTCAGAATGACACCGGGCAATGCCCAGGGATAATGCGTGATCGGTGCTGTGGTACTCGTTACTTCCCAAACCCGCTCGATTCGTTTCTGCGGTAAAAACCTGTCATTCTGAGGAGCAAAGCGACGAAGAATCTTTAAGATCTTTCGCTATCGCTTAGGATGACAGAAAATGTATGTCTTATCAACCCGGTGAAGAATCTTTTTTCAGATTCTTCGCTTACGCTCAGAATGACAGAGAAGTGCCTCCTTCATCTCAAGATGACAGGAGCACCAGCCGCCGGGGCGGCGTTGGGAGCGAAAACTGCTCTTAATTTCTGCTTTTCCCCGTAAGAGGGGGCATTTCCCTCTCGTATGCCCCGAAGGGGCCGATTTTTGGGGAAATTTTCACCCCCTTGTTCCCTGGGCGTTTTTTACCCCGAATTTTGTCCACAGGGGCTGTGGAATGTGGAAAGAAAAGCTGTGGACAAAAAATCCTAAAATTTTTCTTAACAGCCCCTGTTGAAAAGTTCTTATTTTCAACATTGTCCCTGTGGACAAAAACTCCATGAGACTCTAGGGCAAAACCCGGTTTTCCACATAAGTTTCCCCTAATACTGTTAATACTACCTTTTTATTATCTATCTATATATTTATATATCATTCTTCAAGAAAGAAGGTTTCGTTATGCGTTTTACCTGTGAAAAAAGCATGTTGGTGACAGGCCTTAATATTACCGGCCGTACCGTAGCCCAGAAAAGCACGCTGACCGCAATCGAAGGTATTCTGTGCAGGGCTGCCAGTGGTCTCAGCCTTACCGGATACAACATGGAAACCGCCATCACTTATCTGATCGATGCGGAGGTCACAGATGTAGGTCAGTGCATTCTGCCTGCCAAGCTGTTCGGTGATATTGTCCGCCGTCTGCCGGAAGGCCCCGTTACGGTGGTGGTGGATGACAATTATAAAGTATCCATCCGGGCCGGATACGCATCCTTTACCATTTCCGCCGAACCTGCCGACGATTATCCGGAGCTTCCCGATGTAGGCGACGGCCGCAGCATCCGCATCCCCCAGACCGCCCTTAAAGAGCTGATCTCCGGCACCATCTTTGCCGTGTCTGAAAATCAGGGCCGTCCCATCCATACCGGTGTCAAATTCGAGGTAGAGGACGACAAAGTTTCCGCCATTGCGGTAGACGGGTTCCGTCTGGCAAGGCGCACCTATCATCCGGAGGAGCCCACCGGCAGAAACCTGTCCTTCGTAGTTCCCTCTCAGGGATTAAAGGAAGTAGAGAAAATCCTCCAGGACAGTGAGGACGATGTGGCCTTCACCCTGGGTTCCAAGCACATTCTCTATCAGATCGGAAACGCAACCCTCATCTGCCGCCTGCTGGAAGGTGAATTTCTGGACTGGCGGAAGGTGGTTCCCACGGGCTGCCCCATCAAACTTGCCGCCCATGTCAGCGATCTTGCCAGCTCCATTGAGCGTGTGGGCCTCATTGTCTCCGAAAAATACAAAAGCCCCGTGCGCTGCGTATTTTCCAATCAGGAGCTGCTGCTGAGAACCAACACCACCATCGGTGCCGCAGAGGACCGCTGCTCCATTGCCGGGGACGGCAAAGAGTTGGAAATCGGCTTCAATGTGCGCTATCTTGCCGATGCCCTCCGGGCCATTCCCAGCGAGGAAGTGATCATGGAGCTGACCAACGGCCTCAGCCCCATTGTGCTGACCCCCGCAGACGACAAAAAGGACTTTGCATACATGGTTCTTCCCGTAAGAATCAAGACAAATTAATTTAGGAGCATCACATGAAAGTAACGGTAACGAAGAAAAATCCTGCCGAACCAAAGCCCCTGGTGATCGGCACGGAATTTATCAAGCTGGAGTCCGCACTGAAATTTGCCAATGTAGTGGAGTCCGGCGGCATGGGAAAAACAGTCATTCAGGAGGGAGAGGTGCTGGTAAACGGCCAGGTCTGCACCATGCGGGGAAAGAAGCTCTATCCCGGCGATACCTTCTCCTTCCTGGGTGAGAGCTACCTTATTTGTATCCATGATCCTGCATAATCTCTATCTTCAAGATTTTCGGAACTACCGGCAGCTGGACATCGCCCTGGATGCGGGGGTAAACCTCATCGTAGGGGATAACGCCCAGGGAAAGACGAATCTGGTGGAGGCCATCGGGTATCTGGGCAGCGGAAAGAGCTTCCGCACCCAGAAAACCGCAGAATTGGTGCGCCTGGGGGGCAGTTTCGGGGAAATTCAGGGGCAGCTTCACTCCCAGCAGCGGGAGCAGCAGCTGCGCTGGCTGCTGTTTCCAGCTCAGCGTCCCCGGCAGCTGTTTTTGAACGGCATCAAAAAGAAGGCCGCCTGGGAGATTTCCGGTGTGCTCCAGTCGGTTTTGTTCTGCCCGGAGGATCTGATGGTTTTGAAGGCCGGAGCGTCCGCCAGGCGTAGACTGGGGGATAATGCGTTATGTCAACTAAGACCCAACTATGAAGCGGCTCTGGGAGAGTACTCCCGGATTCTCGAACAGAAGAACAGAATTTTGAAGGATCACTTTGAAAATCCTGCACTTTTGGAAATTCTGCCGGAGTACAATACCCGGCTCTGTCAGGTAGGCGCCCTGCTCATCGCCTATCGGGCCAGATTCTATCAGGGGCTGGGCCGGGAGGCAGAGCGGTTCCACCGGCATTTTTCCAGCGGCACAGAGGATTTCACCCTTACCTACAAGACGGTATCCACCGTAACCGATCCCTTTGCTCCGATTTCCACTCTGGAAGGTCAGCTGCAGGAGCATTTGCAGCAGCACTACCGTGCTGAGCTCAGCAGTGCCTCCTGCCTTACAGGTCCCCACAAGGACGATTTTGATGTGACCCTTTCTGGGCTGTCTTTAAAATCCTTCGGTTCTCAAGGTCAGGTTCGGACGGCAGCGATCAGTTTAAAGCTCGCCCAGAGAGAACTTATGGCAAAGGAATCCGGCGAAATGCCGATTTTATTACTGGATGATGTGCTCTCGGAGCTGGATCCTCACAGGCAGGATTTTGTGCTCAATCAGATTTCCACCGGTCAGGTATTCATCACCTGCTGTGAATCAGAGCGCTTTACGAAGCTGGGCACCACCATCCATATTGAAAAAGGAAATGTAATTTAGCATATGGGGCCAAGGCCCCGGATGTTTCTCAATAGGAGGACGATTTATGTCTGACGAAACGAAAGTAATACAAGAATACGGCGCAGAACAGATTCAGGTTCTGGAAGGCCTGGAGGCTGTCCGAAAGCGCCCCGGTATGTATATCGGCTCCACCTCCGCATCCGGTCTTCACCATCTGGTATACGAGATCGTGGACAACGCCATCGACGAGGCGCTGGCCGGGTACTGTAAGCACATCACCGTGACCATTAACCCGGGCAATTCCATCACCGTCACCGATGACGGCCGTGGTATCCCCGTGGACATTCAGGCCCAGACCGGACGACCTGCCATGGAGGTTGTCTTTACCGTGCTCCACGCAGGCGGTAAGTTCGGCGGCGGCGGCTACAAGGTCTCCGGCGGTCTTCACGGCGTGGGCGCATCGGTTGTCAACGCCCTGTCCGAGTCCATGCAGGTGCGGGTCCACAAAAACGGCAATATCTACGAGATGAAGTTCTCCCGGGGGCATATCACCCAGGAGATGAAGATCGTGGGCAAAACCGAGAAAAACGGCACCGAGGTCACCTTCCAGCCGGATCCGGAGATGTTCGATACCCTGGAGTATGATTATGAGATCCTTCACACCCGTATGCGGGAGGAGGCATTCCTGAATGCTGGCCTGTCCATCTGCATCACCGATGCCCGGACAGAGGAGAAAATTCAGGATACCATGTGCTACGAGGGCGGTATCCGGGAGTTTGCCAGCTGGTGCAACCGGAACAAGACCCCCATCCATGAGGATGTCATCTATATGCACGGCAAAAAGGACGATGCCAGTGCGGAAATTGCCCTGCAGTATAACGACAGCTACACGGATTTCATGCTGTCCTTTGCCAACGACGTGAACACCCCGGAGGGTGGTATGCATGAGACCGGCTTTAAAACCGCCCTCACAAGGGTTCTGAACGCCTATGGCGTGAAAAACGGGATCATCAAGGGAGATGATAAGGTAAGCGGCGAAGACTGCCGTGAGGGCATCACAGCCATTATCTCCGTAAAGCTCACCGATGCCCAGTTTGAGGGCCAGACCAAGGCAAAGTTAGGAAACGCCTACATCCGCACATTGGTTGACTCCATTGTAAATGAGCAGCTTGCCACCTACTTTGAGGAGCACCCGTCCACCGCCAAGGCCATTTTGGAAAAGGCCATGATGGCAAACAGAGCCAGAGAGGCCGCCCGCCGGGCCAGAGACAATATCCGCCGCAAAACCGGCCTGGAGTCCGGCCAGATGCCCGATAAGCTCCAGGACTGCAACGAGCGGGATCCCAGCCTCTGCGAAATTTACATCGTCGAGGGTGACTCCGCTGCCGGCTCCGCCATTCAGGGCCGGGACTCCCGGTTCCAGGCGATCCTTGCCATGTGGGGTAAGATGCTGAACGTGGAAAAGGCCAGAGCCGATAAGATCTACAACAACGACAAGCTCTATCCACTGATCGTGGCCCTGGGCGGCGGCATCGGTGAGGAATTCGACATTGAAAAGCTCCGCTATCACAAGGTCATCATCATGGCCGATGCGGACGTGGACGGTGCCCACATCCGCACCCTGCTTCTGACCTTCTTCTTCCGCTATATGCGGCCCATGATCGAAAACGGCTATGTTTACTCTGCCGTACCCCCTCTTTATAAGATCAGCCGGGGCAAGACCGTAAAGGTGGCCTACTCCGACGAGGAGCGGGACAAGATCACCGCCGCCATGCGTGCGGACAATCCCAACGCAAAAATCGAGATTAACCGCTTCAAGGGTCTGGGCGAAATGGACTACCATGAGCTTTGGGACACCACCATGGATCCGGAGAAGCGCACCCTGCGCCGGATCACCCTGGACGATGCGGTGCGGGCCGACGAGATCTTTACCGTGCTCATGGGTGAGCAGGTAGAGCCCCGTAAGGAGTGGATCGAGCACAATGCCCGGTACGCTCTGAACATTGATATTTAAGGAGGTGACGTAAATGGGTCATAATCGTTCTTATAAGCCGGAAGATATCGCCTTTCCGGATCAGGTGATCACCGAATCTCACCTGGTAGATGAAATGGAAAAATCCTATATTGAATATGCCATGAGCGTCATCGTAGGCCGCGCCCTGCCGGACGTGCGGGACGGCCTCAAGCCCGTCCATCGCCGTATTCTCTATAGTATGTATGAAAGTGGGCTGACCTCCGACAAGCCCTTTAAAAAGTCTGCCACCTGCGTTGGTGACGTGCTGGGTAAATACCATCCCCACGGCGACAGCTCCGTATACGATGCCCTGGTCCGTATGGCCCAGGACTTCTCCCTGCGGTATATGCTGGTAGACGGTCACGGCAACTTCGGTAGCGTGGACGGAGATCCCCCTGCTGCCTACCGTTACACCGAGGCCAGACTCTCCAAAATGTCCAACGAAATGCTCCGTGACATTGACAAGGAGACCGTGGACTGGGATCCCAACTTTGACGAGTCCCGGAAAGAGCCGAGAGTGCTGCCCAGCCGGTTCCCCAATCTGCTGGTAAACGGCTCCTCCGGTATTGCCGTCGGCATGGCTACCAACATTCCCCCCCACAATCTCAATGAGGTCATTGATGCCTGCATCTGTGTGCTGGACGACTCTGAGGCATCTCTGCCGGACCTTATGGAGCATATCTCCGGCCCCGATTTCCCCACCGGCGGCATTATCATGGGCAGAAGCGGTATTCGTGCGGCCTATGCCACCGGCCGTGGCCGGGTGGTGGTGCGAGCCAGAACCGATTTCGAGGAATTCGGCAAGGATCGGATGCGCATTATTGTGACGGAGCTGCCCTACCAGGTCAACAAGCGGCAGCTCATCAAGAACATTGCCGAGCAGGTAAAGGACAAGCGCATTGAGGGCATTTCCGACCTGCGGGACGAGACGGACCGCAACGGCATGCGTGTGGTGATTGAGCTTAAGAAGGATGCCAACCCCCAGGTGGTGCTGAACACCCTCTTTAAGCAGACTGCCCTTCAGTCCAATTTCTCCATCATCATGCTGGCGCTGGTGGATGACCAGAAGCAGCCCCGGATCCTCAATCTGCGGCAGATCATCGACCAGTATCTGGCCTATCAGAACGAGATCCTCACCCGGCGCACCCAGTATGACCTGCGGAAGGCAAAGGAGCGGGCGCACCTATTGGAGGGTCTGCTGATTGCCCAGGACAATATCGACGAGGTCATTCACATCATCCGCAGCTCCTATGATGATGCAAAGCAGCGCCTGTGCGAGCGGTTCAGTCTGGATGATGTACAGGCCCAGGCTATTTTGGATATGCGTCTGAAGGCGCTCCAGGGTCTGGATCATGAGAAACTGGAAAATGAGTATAAAGAGCTCCAGGAGCGGATCGCCTACTTTGTGGAGCTGCTGGAGAACCCCGAAAAGCTGAAAGCAGTTCTGCGGACAGAGCTTCTGGAGATCCGGGACAAGTTCGGCGATGAGCGCAAGACCGAGATTCAGGACGTAGAGGACGAAATCGACATCGAAGACCTGATCGAGGAGGAGGACTGCGCCATTACCATCTCCAATCAGGGCTATATCAAGCGGATGCCCGTGGACACCTACCGCACCCAGGCCAGAGGCGGCCGGGGTGTCAACGCCCAGAATCTGAAGGAAGAGGACTTTGTGAAGAGTCTGAACGTGGCCTCCACCCATGACTCCATCCTGTTCTTCACGGACACGGGCCGGGTCCATGTGCGCAAGGGCTACCAGATCCCCGAGGCAAGCCGCACCGCCCGTGGCACCAATATGGTAAACATCCTGCCTCTGGAGCAGGACGAGACCGTTACCGCCATGGTGGTCACCCGGGAATTCCACGAGGATGAGTATCTGCTGATGGCGACCAAAAAGGGTACCGTGAAGCGGATTCCCTTTGTGGCGCTGGCTACCAGAAGAAGAACCGGCATCCGTGCCATTACGCTGGAGGAGGGCGATCAGCTCATTAACGTGATGCGCACCGGCGGCAACGACAATATTATTCTGGCAACGGCCAACGGCATGGCAATCTGCTTCAATGAAAATGACGTGCGGCCCATGGGCAGAGATGCAGCCGGTGTCCGTGGTATTCTATTAACCGGAGAGGACACCGTCATCGGCGCCGAAAAGGCAGAGGAGGGGACTACTCTGCTGACTGTTACGGAAAACGGCTTCGGCAAGCGGACAGAGCTTTCTGAGTACCTGCGCACCGGCCCCGACGGGGAGAAGGTGGCTCAGAGCCGTGGTGGCAAGGGCCTCAAGAACTACAACATCACCCCCAAGACCGGAAAGGTCGCCAGCTGCTGCGTAGTAGCGGAGGAGGATGACGTAATGCTGATCGAAAACGGCGGCGTTATCATCCGGGTGCCTGCATCGGAAATCAATATCTATAAGCGGGACGTACAGGGCGTGATTGTGATGCGCATTGAGGAGGGTAATCAGATGATGGCCGTCCAGCGTGTGATCAACGAGGACACAGAAGAGCCTACCCCCGAAGAGGAGTCCCAGGAGGAGCCCCAGGCATGAAAACCATAACCCTGTACACCGATGGCGCCTGCTCCGGAAACCCCGGCCCCGGGGGCTGGGGGGCGATCTTGGAGTACAACGGCACTGAAAAGGAGCTGTCCGGAGGCGAACTCGACACCACCAACAATCGGATGGAGCTGACGGCGGTGATCCGTGGCTTGCAGGCCCTAAAGGAGCCCTGCATCGTGGAGCTGTACTCCGACTCCAAGTATGTGATCGATGCCCTTCAAAAGGGATGGGCATGGGGCTGGAAGAAAAAGGGCTGGATCAAGTCCGACAAAAAGCCCGCCCTCAACTCGGATTTATGGGAGGTTCTTCTGAATCTGACCCAGCAGCATGAGCTGCACTACCACTGGGTCAAGGGCCATGCGGACAATCCCAAAAACAACCGCTGCGATGAGCTGGCGGTGGCCCAGTCTCAGAAATACCGGGCCTAAATAAAAATGCGCCCTCAGAAAGAGGGCGCATTCCCATACGAATTCCATTGCCCCCTGTCATTTTGGGCGAAGCGAAAAATCTTTCCTGTGTCATTCTGAGTGAATGCGAAGAATCTTTCCCACCGTCATCCTAAGTGTAAGTGAAGAATCTTTCCTACTGTCATCCTGAGCAAAGCGAAGGATCTTAAAGATTCTTCGGTCACTTCGTTCCCTCAGAATGACAGGGGAGTGCTCAGCAGGAACGATACCGAGCGGATAAGAAACAAGGAAAGACAAGATACGTCACGAATTTGGTGCAGGCCATGCCTAATGGGAAAAATTTAGGCGTTTTTGCGTTCAAAAGGCAGGATTATCTATATAACAGGAGAGGAGAGAGGACATGTATTTATCGGTAGGAAACGACATGGCGGTGCGGGAAAACTCCATCATCGGCATTTTTGACATGGACAACACCTCCACATCTAAGCGCACCCGGGAATTTCTGGAAAAGGCTGAGAAGGAGGGACTGGTGATCCCCTGTGATGATCTGCCCAAGTCCTATGTTTTAACGGCGGAATATGGCCTCAGCCGTGTTCATCTGACGGCTCTCAGCTCTCAAACCCTGGAAAAACGCCTTGCGGCCAGTGGCCGCTGACAATTCGTGCATAGTGCTTTGTAAATTGCAACATTAGAAGCTCGGTAACGGCAAGCATACAGAAATAAAAACTCGGTTTTTGGCAAGTGGCCGCTGACAATGCAAGTCTATCAATTTTGATATATCGCAAATACAGAAAATCCCCGGACATTGTCCGGGGATTTTTTAGATTTCTACCTTTAAAATTGCTTTCTTATCTGTCCAGAAATTGGTCTCATATTCAATTTCAATCTCCTGTGCCTCTGTGGGAACCTGGAAATAGAGATATCCTTCGTCCATACGTCCGGAGGAGAGGGTACCTCCCTCAATGGAATCATCGAGAATATATGCTTGATTCATTTTTTTCCCATCTGCATAGCAGTTAAAATCAAATATGGTAATTACTCTATCGGTTTTTGCCGTATTTTTCGCCTGGATCAGAACCCGGATATAATATTTTCCTGGATCGGGTTTCATAAATTCATTGTAGTTTTCCCATTTTTCAGCGGAAACATAGGTGAGCACCAGGCCGTTTGCATCGATAGAATCGCCCACATGATAGCTTTCATCCGGAGGAATTGTCTCCGGGATTTCTGTTTCGGTCTGGGATGGCTCCTGCTGGAACTCAGTGGCCATTTGAGAGGACTCCATCTGCGGTTCCCAAGCGGACTGCGAAGGGGTTACGGATTCGGGAGCTTCTTCACTGCCGCTGGAACCGACTGCGGCAGACAGTACGACCAGGACACCCAGCACGATCAAAACCCAAAACCACCATTTTTGATAAAGCGGCTTTTTTCTCTTTTTCATAAAATCTGGGGAATTACATCCATTGGGACAATAGTTTCCCTGGTAGGAAATACCACATTTCTCACAAATCAACGTTCTCTCTCCTTTATAATTTTAACTATATAGATATAAAATAGTCTATACAGTTTATTTCATATTACCATAAGTGTCTATAGAATGCAAGTAAGAATATACTATATAGGCGGTTATTATGGATTACATTAAAATCGGTGACAAAATAAGAGAGTACAGAAAGCAGAGTGGACTTTCCCAGGAACAGCTGGCAGAGCGTGTGGGAATTTCCGTGCCCCATATGAGTCACATTGAGACAGCAAATACAAAACTATCTCTTCCGGTCTTTTTGGAAATTGCCCGGGTTTTGAATGTGACAACCGATGATCTGCTTCGGGACAGGATAGACACCAGAAAAGACCAGTATCAGCAGATCATGAGAATTCTGGACGAATGCGACAGTAAGCAGCTTAATTTTCTTATAGATCTGCTGACTGCCTGCAAAAAGTCCATGGATAAATATGATCAGTTGTGAGATGCGGACTTTTATTTTGGGTAAAGGCTGAGAAGGAGGGACTGGTGATTCCCTGTGATGATCTGCCCAAGTCCTATGTTTTAACGGCGGAATACGGCCTCAGCCCTGTTCATCTGACGGCTCTCAGCTCTCAAACCCTGGAAAAACGCCTTGCGGCCACTGGCCGCTGACAATGCGTGCATAGTGCTGCGTAAATTGCAGCACTAGAAGCTCGGTAACGGCAAGCAGACAGAAATCATATGGTTTGCTGCTTCCGTATGGTACTACCGATTCCTAAAGAGAAACCGTAGACACCCACATTTTTTTGTGAGTGTCTACGGTTATTTTACAGGGTATATTCTCTCTTGATGTCCTTTTTCTCCTGTGATATAATGCAAAATAGATATTTTACATGTATGTGGGCGTATTTTACGGTGGTGTCTCAGTGCATAATTTTAAAATTTAGGCTTGATTGGGAGGTGACTTTGGCTTAAAAGATCTGTTTTTTATTTTGGAAATGCATCTGAGGCTCTCTGTGAATTGATAAAAAGGAGAGAGAAACTATGCAATTCTGTACAAAATGCGGTGCAAAGCTGGAAGATGATGCTCGTTTCTGCGAGGCATGCGGCGCTCCGGTAGAAGAACCCGAAAGCGCACCTCAGCCCGCTGCTTCTCAGCCTGCTGCACCTCAGGCACCGGTACCCCATAAGAATTCAGAAACCATGAAAAAAGTCGTGGATTTTGTAAAGAAAAATCGCATTGCCGTCAGCATCGTTGCGGTTGTTGTTGTCGTGGCAATCGTACTTGGCATTTTCTTTGCAACCCGGCCCCTGACAGTGGATCTGAACAAGTATGTCAGTGTTGAATTTGATGGCTATGACACCCTTGGCACTGCCAGCTTCCAATTTAACACCACTAAATTCCAGGAAGATTACGGCGACAGAATTCAGAAAAAATCCAAGAATGTCCAAAATCTTGATGAGCTTCTGAGTGAATTCCTACCGTCCGACGTTCTGCTGGAGTACTGCGTGGATGGCAGTTTCGACAAGGATCATCACCTCACAAATGGCGACACCGTCACCTTCCAATGGGACTGCGATGATTCAAGAGTAGAGGAGGCCTTCAATATCCGTCTATCCTACGAGGATCTGAGCTATACCGTGGAAGGTCTGAAAGAAGCCAGGACAGTAGATCCGTTTGCGGATCTGGAGTTTAATTTTTCCGGCGTTTCCCCCAACGCACAGATTTCCTATCAAAACAAATCTACGGAAGATTACGCAAACTGGATCAGCTTTAAGGTAAGCAAGACCAGCGAGCTGAAAAACGGTGATACCGTCACCTTTGCTATCCATAATGCCGAATCCGCAGACTGGGAAGAAAACCTTCTGAAGAGGTACGGCGTAATCCTGTCCCAGACGGAAAAGACTGTTACCGTGGAAGGTCTGGAATCCTATGTTTCCGGCCTTTCTGAGATCGACACGGATGCTCTTGCAAAGATGCAGCAGCAGGCAGAAGATGTTATGGAGGCCAACGCTTCCCGCTGGAATGACGGCATCACACTGAAGGAAACGCAGTATGTGGGCAGTCATCTGCTGACTGCAAAGGATCCTTCTGCCTTTGGTATGAAGAATACCCTGTATCTTGTTTACAAAGTCACGGCTCACGTCACCCTTGAAGGCAATGACAGTTCCTGGAATCCTCAAGAAGCTGTAGACGAGGACGTTTCCTACTTCGTACCTGTGCGTTTTCACAACATTACCGTCAAGGATAACACCGTCAACGTGGATATAAACAATTATCACGTACTTCCCCATAACTTCATCAAGAATCTGGGTGGTCACAATCTGTCCATGAGCGGATATGAAACGCTGGACGAGCTTGCGAAAGATTGTGTCACCGTAAATGCGGATCGCTACAATTCTGAAAATAACATCGATGCATCGAATTAAAGAAGGAGGTATATACCATGAAATTTTGTAAATATTGCGGTAAACAGCTCCAGGATGATGAGGTATGCAACTGCCGGCAGAACCCACAGAGCAATGTAGCAGCTACGATTGAAGCTCAGCCCGATACCCCCCAGGCGGATTCCGGCACTCCCGGTACTCCCGATGCTACTGGTACTCCTGGTACTCCTGGTACTCCCGACACTTCCGGTGCTTCCGGTGCTTCCGGTGCTTCCGGTGCTCCCGGCACTTCCGGTGCTCCCGGCACTTCCGGTGCTACCGACACTTCCGGTGCTCCCGGTACTCCCGGTGCTCCCGGTGCTTCTGGCACTTCTGGTACTTCCAATGCACAGGCAGTTATTCAGAAAGCTGCGTGCGATGTCTGGCACGACTGTATCACGCTGCTGAAAGCTCCCGGCGATGCTGTGGGTGACTATATCAAAAGAGGCAATCTGACCACGTCTCTGATTCTGCTGGTTTTACAGGGCATCTGCTCCGGCCTGTTTGCCGCCGGCATCATGGGAAAGATCAACAAGCTCATCGGTTTGGGCGGCAGTATAACCGCAGCTCTGAAATTCTCCGTGTTCGGCGGATATATGCAGACTCTGCTGTATTCCTTGATCCTGTCCGTAATTTTTGCGGGACTTTTGTTAGCCGGATGCAAACTGATGCACTGTGAACTACAGTTTCCCCAGGCGCTCAGTGCAGCATCCGTTTGTACCGTTGTCTGCATTCCTCTGACGCTGCTCAGCTGGATTGTTCTGTTCATCAGCGTTCCCGTAGGTCTGTTCCTGTTCTATCTGGTGGGCGGTCTGGTAAAAGTTATCGTCTTGACTGTAGTGATCAACAGCATCCAGACACTGACCCCCAATAAGAAAGTCTACCTGACACTGGCTGTTGCCGTGGCGTTGCTGATCGTATTTGTTTTGGGAGCCCGTCTACTCGGCGGAAATTTCATTCCTTCCGTAATGAAAAATCAGTTTTCCTGGAGCAGTATTCTGCGTAGCCTCACATAAGATGCTTTCTATGTTACAACAGATTCAGCCCTGGGGCTGACGGTTCTGCTGGAGTATACATAGAGCAAAACGAAAACACCGCCGGGTACTTATGTACCCGGCGGTATTTCAGTGTGTCAAAAAAAGTACCGCTTTCCTGAAAATAAAACCGCCGAAGTGTTCTGTTGTCATTCTGAAGCTGGGCAATACCCGGTCATTCTGAGCGTTCGCGAAGAATCTTTCCTACTGTCATCCTGAGCGAAGCGAAGGAGCTTAAAGATTCTTCGTCGCTGTGCTCCTCAGAATGACAGGGGAGGAGAATAAAAAATACACAGTCCCAAAATCGGAGCTGTGGATTGATTTTTGACGCAGGAACGAACAGGGTGGATGAGAAATGAGGAAAGACCAGGTGTGTCACGCATTATCCCCGGGCAATACCCGGTCATTCTGAGCGTTCGCGAAGAATCTTTCCTACTGTCATCCTGAGCGAAGCGAACGATCTGAAAGATTCTTCGTCGCTGCGCTCCTCAGAATGACAGGGGGTGCTTTGCAGGTATAACAGCAAGCTATCCCCAATGCTTTAAAGAATACCCACCAGGTGCGTTAGGCATTTGGCGTAGGCCATACCCGGATATAGCAAAACCCCCACTCATAAGAGTGGGGGTTAAAAAGTTGCTTACATACCCGGTGGTATTTAACCTTGGGTAAGAGCCGCAGTGGCTTAGCCGCCGAAGACGGACAGCAGGAAGCCGGCAGCGATTGCAGAACCGATAACGCCAGCCACGTTGGGGCCCATAGCGTGCATCAGCAGGAAGTTGGAGGGGTTAGCCTTCTGGCCTTCCTTGTTTGCTACACGGGCAGCCATAGGAACTGCGGAAACACCGGCAGAGCCGATGAGGGGGTTGACCTTGTTGCCGGACAGCTTGCACATAATCACGCCGCCGATCAGACCGCCGCAGGTGGACAGAATGAACGCACAGACACCCAGAACAACGATCATCAGAGTTTTGGCGGTCAGGAAGGTGGCGCCCACCATGGTAGCACCAACAGCGGTGGACAGCAGAATGGTGATGATGTTCATGAGGGCATTCTGCACGGTGTCGGACAGACGGTCGGTAACGCCGGTCTCCTTGAACAGGTTACCCAGCATGAGGCAGCCAATCAGAGGAGCGGTGTCGGGCAGCAGCAGTGCCACGAAAATGGTAACAACGATGGGGAACAGAATCTTTTCGGTCTTGGAGACGTTCCGGGTCTGAACCATCTTGATCTTTCTCTGCTCAGCAGTGGTCAGCAGCTTCATAAAGGGAGGCTGAATCATGGGAATCAGCGCCATGTAGGAGTATGCGGCCACAGCGATTGCACCCAGCAGATGGGGGGCAAGCTGAGAGGTGAGGAAGATAGCGGTGGGGCCGTCAGCACCACCGATGATGCCGATGGAGGCAGCCTCGGGGCCGGTGAAGCCCAGCGGGATCGCGCAGAAGAAAGCGGCGAACACACCCAGCTGTGCGGCAGCACCCAGAAGCAGGCTCTTGGGGTTAGACAGCAGAGGGCCGAAGTCGGTCATGGCGCCAACGCCCATGAAGATGAGGCAGGGGTAAATACTGGTCTTAACACCAATATAGAAGAAGTCCAGCAGACCGCCGTTGCGGAGGATCTCTCCGTAGCTATGGTAAGCGGCGTTGCCCTCTGTCATAAAGGCATCCCACAGCTCCTGATGGTACAGGCCTGCACCGGGCAGGTTTGTGAGCAGACAGCCAAAGGCGATGCCCACCAGCAGCAGGGGCTCGAATTTCTTAACGATACCCAGGTACAGCAGCACGCAGGCGATGATAATCATCACCAGATTCTGCCAGCCGCCCTCACTGAAGTGAGCAAACAGGCTTGCAAAACCGGAGCTGTTCCACAGGTTCAGCAAAATATCACCAACATTAATCATGGATAGCCCTCCTTATGCGAGGACGACCAGGGTAGCGCCGGTGTCGACAGTAGCGCCCTTAGAGGTGACTACCTGGGCTACGGTACCGTCCTTGGGAGCCATAATTTCATTTTCCATCTTCATAGCTTCCAGTACAACCAGCACGTCGCCTGCCTTGACAGCCTGACCCTGGGTCACGTTCACCTTGAGGATGGTGCCGGGCATGGGAGCAGTGACAGCTTCACCGGCAGCAACGGCTGCGGGAGCAGCAGGAGCGGGGGCAGCGGCAGGAGCGGCAGCGGGAGCAGCCACAGGTGCAGCAGCAGGAGCAGCTGCGGGAGCGGCGGCAGCGCCATTGAGGCCCACCAGCAGATCGCCGGTATTGACGGAAGCGCCCTTGGCTACGGGAACAGCGCTGACAACGCCGTCACAGGGAGCCATGATCTCATTTTCCATCTTCATGGCTTCCAGAACGCACAGCACATCGCCGGCCTTTACGGACTGACCCACAGCCACATTCACCTTCAGAATGGTGCCGGGCATGGGAGCGGTAACACAATCACCTGCGCCGTTGGACACAGCGGCAGGAGCAGCAGCAGGAGCGGCGGCAGCTACGGGAGCAGCTGCAACAGGAGCAGCGGCAGGAGCAACAGCCTCATACTCGGAAAGGAGCATTGCCTTTCCGGCCTCGACCTCGACCTCATAAGTACGGCCGTTCAGGGTCACTTTATATTTCATGATTATTTGACCTCCTTGATGGAAATGAAACGCAGCTCGTTCAGGGGTTTGCCCATCTTATCGGCAACGATAGCCATGAGCATTGCGGCAGTCTTGGGAGAAACATCGTGCAGCTTCAGCTGACCGGCAGTGCCGGGAGCGGTCTCGGTGGATACTGCGGGTGCGGCAGCAGGAGCGGCAGCGGGTGCGGCGGCAGCAGGTGCAGGAGCAGCTGCTTTCTTGCCGGAGAAGGCCTTACCGATAATCATAACCACGATCATCAGCAGGATGAGGCCGAAGAATACCACTGCGTAGCCCAGCAGCGCTACGATACCGGCATCGGCCACGCCGATGTTGTTCAAAGTGGAAGTAAGCATTGTACTACCTCCTTATGCTTCAACGATAGAGTAGGTAGCGACGTTCTCTTCCTTAGCCTTGCGCTCTTCCAGATACTTTTCAGCCAGGTTGGGGAATGCGATGTAGGACAGAACATCCTCGTCGGACTTGGCAAGATCGCCCAGCTTCTTGCGGGTATCTTCCACAACAGGCTTCAGAGTGTCTGCATAGCGGCCGGTGAGAGGCTTCTCGTCGCCCAGGATCTGCTTCTGGATCTCGGGGTTGATGGGTGCGGGGGTCTCGCCGTACTCACCACGGCAGTAAGCCTTGATTTCCTTGGAAACGGTCTTGTAGCGCTGGCCGTCCAGTACGTTACGCACAGCCTGTACGCCGACCATCTGAGAGGTGGGGGTAACCAGGGGAGGATAGCCCATGTCGGCACGGACCTTGGGAGTCTCCAGCAGAGCCTCGTCAAAACGGTCCAGAGCGTTCATCTGCTTGAGCTGGCTCAGCAGGTTAGAGAGCATACCGCCGGGAACCTGGTAGGTGAGGCACTGGGTATCGGTAGCCATGGACTTGGGCATCAGGGTGCCGTCCTTGATGTACTCATCCCGAACGCCCTTGAAGTAGTCGGCCATCTTCTTGGTGCAGCTGTCGTCCAGATCCACTTCGTAGCCCAGCTGACGCAGAGCGTAAGCCATGGTCTCGGTAGCGGGCTGAGAGGTGCCGCCGGAGAAGGGGGAGATAGCGGTGTCGATGATGTCAACGCCTGCCTCAACTGCCTTGAGGTAGGTCATGAAGGCAAGACCGGTGGTGCAGTGGGTGTGCAGGTCGATGGGCAGGTCCACAGCGTCCTTGATGGCGGAAACCAGGTCGTAGGCTTCCTTGGGGCCCATGATACCAGCCATATCCTTAATACAGATGGTGGTTGCGCCCATTTCCTTCAGCTCTTTGACCATCTGCACGTACTTCTTGTGGGTATGTACAGGGGAGGTGGTGTAGGAGATGGTGCCGGATGCGATGGCGCCTGCCTTGACGGTGGCTTCCATAGCGACCTTCATGTTCTTGACGTCGTTCAGAGCGTCGAAGATACGGATGACATCCATGCCGTTTTCCACTGCCTTGGTGACAAACAGCTTTACGAAGTCATCGGGGTAGTGGGAGTAGCCCAGAACGTTCTGACCACGCAGCAGCATCTGCAGCTTGGTGTTGGGCATCTTTGCACGGATCTTGCGCAGACGCTCCCAGGGATCCTCGTTCAAGTAGCGCAGGCATACGTCAAAGGTGGCACCGCCCCAGCACTCAGAAGCGTAGTAGCCAGCCTTGTCGATGGTCTCCAGCATGGGCTCGAACTTATCATAGGGTAGACGGGTGGCAATGAGGGACTGGTTTGCATCACGCAACACAGTTTCCACAAACTGAACTTTTCTTGCCATTGTTGATTAACCTCCGTTGAAATAATAGTATGGATACGAAAACCCTGTCCCGGAGGGATGCAAAAGATTTCCGCTGTCCTGTTTCTATTTCAGACCAATAGAGAGCCAGAATATGGAACATTGGTCAAAAAATACAATATAGCACGGTGTTTTACCGGGGAATTGGTCATTACAGACACAAAAAGTCTGTTAGAATCCCAACCTCCACCAACTAAATTTTAACACAAATCCGAATATAAGTAAATAGATTTTTACGTTTTTGCACCGAAAAAATTACAAAATTTTTAATGACCTCCCGATATTGAAAATTCATAATATTTTCATTGATTTTTTTAGTCGGATAGTGTATGATAAATTCGCAAAGTATAGGAAACCAAATTAAAAATTCCCTCAAAAATAGGGTTTTTAGTGTGGTATTACTTAATTTTTGATGAAAGAGGTACGATAATATGGCACAGATTGATCTGAGCAAGTACGGCATTACCGGTACTACCGAGATTGTCCACAACCCCTCCTACGAGGAACTGTTTGCTGCAGAGACCGATCCCACTCTGGAAGGCTTCGATAAGGGCCAGGTTACTGAGCTGGGCGCTGTCAATGTTATGACCGGTATCTACACCGGCCGTTCCCCCAAAGATAAGTTCATTGTTATGGACGAAACTTCCAAGGACACCGTGTGGTGGACCTCCGAGGAGTTCAAGAACGACAACAAGCCCGCTTCCAAGGAGACTTGGGCTGTTTGTAAGGATCTGGCTGTCAAGAGCCTGTCCAACAAGAAGCTGTACGTCATGGACGTATTCTGCGGCGCTAACCACGACTCCCGTATGGCAATCCGCTTCATCATGGAAGTGGCATGGCAGGCTCACTTCGTAAAGAACATGTTCATCGAGCCCACCGCTGAGGAGCTGGCTAACTTCACCCCCGACTTCGTCTGCTACAATGCTTCCAAGGCTAAGGTCGAGAACTTCAAGGAGCTGGGCCTCAACTCCGAGACTGCTGTTGTTTTCAACCTCACTGACCGTGAGCAGGTCATCCTGAACACCTGGTACGGCGGCGAGATGAAGAAGGGTATGTTCTCCATGATGAACTACTTCCTGCCTCTGAA